>Ga0326727_10005864_pt1 | contig 34477 bp, 32 predicted proteins | sample MB2enrmetagenome_FD_207643 | JGI IMG/M metagenome (GOLD analysis project Ga0326727, IMG submission 207643) | Lab enriched peat soil microbial communities from McLean, Ithaca, NY, United States - MB29MY | ecosystem: Environmental > Terrestrial > Soil > Wetlands > Peat | place: USA: New York...
GAAGGCTACGACGTCAAGGTGAAGGGGACGAACGATTACGAGGACACGGCGAATTCCGACATTGTGGTGATGACGGCGGGGTTCCCGCGCAAGCCCGGCATGAGCCGCGACGATCTGCTCCGCGCCAACTTTGAGGTGGTGCATAGCGCCATCGAAAAGTCCGCGAAACTATCTCCGGGCGCAATTCTAATAGTTGTGACGAACCCGCTCGACGCGATGGTGCAGACCGCGTATCGCGTGAGCGGCTTCCCCAAGAACCGGGTGATCGGCATGGCCGGCATTCTCGATTCGGCGCGCTACCGGACGTTCCTTGCCGAAGCCTTGAATGTTTCCGTGCAGGACGTGGAAGGCCTGGTGCTGGGCGGCCACGGTGACACCATGGTCCCCGTGCCCAGTTACACCACGGTGGCGGGCGTCCCCATTGCGCAGCTCATGCCCAAGGAGAAGCTTGACAAGATCATTGACCGCACGCGCAAGGGTGGCGGCGAGATCGTGGCCCTGCTCAAAACCGGCAGCGCCTTCTATGCGCCTTCCGCTGCCGTCGTGCAGATGATCGACGCCATCTTCAATGACCGCAAGAAAATCCTGCCCTGCGCCGCCTACCTCGAGGGTGAATATGGAATCAAGGGGCTGTTCGTGGGCGTGCCCGTAAAGCTGGGCGCAGGTGGCATCGAAGAGATTATCCAGATCAAACTCACGCCGGAAGAGCAGGCCGCACTCGAAAAATCCGCCGCCGCCGTGAAGGAGTTGGTGGAAATTATCGGCGTGTAGCGAGCCGTAGCCACGGTCAGCGCATTTCTGACCGTGGGCCCTCCCATGTGCGCAGCACCTTGGACTGCGGCGGCTCGACGCCGCCTTTGCCCCCGTTTTCGGCCTGTGTCTTCAAGTCGCCTTTGTCCTCGCCCTCGCCGTAATTTCAAAGCGGCGTCGAGCCGCCGCAGTCCAAGGTGCTTCGCACTGCTATTTTCATAATCGCGGACCTGCTTTGCGTGTCCGCGCTTTTACCGTCCGCCCCTCTCCAGTTTTGCGGTTTCCCGCCCGCTTAGCGGGCTCTGGAGTTTCTACACTTCTGGCCGGGATTCTCCCTTTCGGACCTTCCGACACGACAGCCCAGACCACACGTCCCGTATGGCCATTTCCCGTCAAGGTCCCCGGCGTGGCGATACCGGCGCCCATTACTAAAGCTTTGGCGACTTTCGGCAAGTAATCAAACCCTCAGGCTTCCTGGCTTGGCCAGATCCCGAATTTGTCGTTAAGGATAAAACCGCCGGCCGCAGCGGCGTGCTGCACTTGTCGCTCGGGTCATCAGAACAATTTGCTGCCGAGCGTGTCAGGCAACAATTACTACAATTACTTTTATGGGGTGGCACTCGAGTAAATGCAGATCACATCCCAGGGTGGCTTTCGAAGGCAGAAGGCGGAAGGTGGCTAACGTAGCAGATATGCTCTGTAGGTCTGCAACTCGTCCCCTCTTTAGACTATATCGAGTACTGCGCCATCGCCACAGGCCACAGCCTTTGCGGATCGGTCGGCCTGCACCAGTCAGCCTGCACCAGTCAGCCTGCGCAACTACTATGGATCTGAGTTCGAGGTTCGCTCAATGAGCAGCAAGTAAGGCGTGCGGAGCAACCAGAGACCCTGGAAGTTAGGTTTTGCCTGAAATGTCAGATGGTCTGTTTCGGTAACCATGAACTCCTGGATTATTGGTGCAAGCCGGTCGATTTTCAAAGAGAGGCGGTGGCTGCCAGGAGCAAGAGAAAACTGTTTTGTCTCTCCGTTCTTTACTTCGCCGATTTTCTCGTCATCCAGGATGATCTGGTAAACCCTGAATCGGTCTTGCCACGCTGAATCTCGTACAATCGTCAGCGAAGCCATACTCCTCTCCATTTAGTCACGAGCCTATATTGCTGCTGACCCCCACACCCACGGCCTTGCAGTCCTCCCTCTCCCCCACGGGGGCGAGCGAAGGAGAACTCATGGTTTTGATGTCGCGTTCATTAGAGCAGACAGCGTAGCGCCGACCTGTTCTTCAGATCCGGGCTAATTTTACCTACCATTACTACTATTTCACTTCCACAATTTTCACCGAATTCATTACCACTGGCGTCTTGGGCCGGTCGTTTGCGCCGCGCGGGGTGTTTACGATTTTATCCACCACGTCCTGGCCTTTCACGACCTGGCCGAAAATGGTGTGATGGCTATCCAGCCAATCCGTGGGCGCCACGGTGATGAAAAACTGCGAGCCATTCGTGCCCGGTCCGGCGTTGGCCATGGCGAGGCGGCCGGGGCGGTCGAACGAAAGGTCAGCGGAAAACTCGTCCTGGAATTTGTAGCCCGGCCCGCCGGTGCCGGACCCCAGCGGGCACCCTCCCTGAATCATGAATTTCGGGATCACCCGGTGGAATACCAGGCCGTTGTAAAAAGGCCGCTTGGTGCGCTCGCGGGTTTGGGAATCCACAAATTCCTTCGTTCCGTTGGCAAGTCCCACAAAGTTCTGGACCGTCACCGGCGCCTTGCCGGGAAAAAGCTCGCAGGTAATTTCACCCAGAGTGGTATCAAACACGGCATAATGGCCCGGTTTTAAATCGCTCATGAATTCTCCTGTTCCTGTGATGATTCCGGCAGGGCGCCGGGTTTACGATCATAGAGTTACCTCACCGCTGAGGCGCTGAGGCGCAGACCAAGAAAGATGTCAGGCGCCAGGCGTCAGCAAAACCCTAACACCTGATACCGGACACCGGACACCTGAAACCTGATACCAGACACCTATTCCGCGTCTCTGTGCTACTGCTGTACAGACCTTAGTGCTTCACCGCTGCTGGCTTGCTCGGCGCAGCCGGCGCGGCCGGCTTGGGTGGCGCGACCGGCGCGGGCGGCACGATGACGGTGGCCTTGATGGTGTCAAGCAAGGGGAACGCCTTGGCGAGATACGTTCTACCCTCTTTTTGAATCCGGTTCTGGTCAGGACCATTACCGCTGGGCTGTCCTTCTCCGTATTCGCTATACAGCTTGTCGACCACATCCATGCCGCTGATGATCTTGCCGAAGGGGGAGAATCCCATGCCGTCGAGATTCGTGTTCTCGCCCAGGTTGATAAACACCTGGGTGGTGCGAGTGTTGGGGCCGGCCGTCGCGAAGCTGAGCATCCCGCGCTTGTTGCTTTGGGTGACGGGGTCATCGGGGATGTTGGCGTTTTGCCACGCTTGGGAAACATCCGGCCGGGCGCTAATGCCGAATTGCGCCACAAACCCCTGGAGCACGCGGAAGAATGCCGCGCCATCGTAGAAGTGATATTTCACCAGATTGTAAAAGCGATCGGCCCCGCGGGGTGACCACGCGCGCGTCACCTCCACAACGAAGTCCCCTTTGGTGGTGATGAACTTGGCATCGTAGACGGCGGGAGCTTGCAGCTTGAGCGATGCCGGTTTGAGCAGTGAGGCGCTGCTTGCATTTACGGGCGAGGTTGGGCGCGCGGTGCTGCTGGTGGTTTTTTTGGTTGTCGAAGTGGCTTGGGGAGAGGCCCACGCGGAGGCGGCCATCTGCAGCCAAGCGAGTGTCGCCACGATCAGAATGGGAACGGTCTGCTTCCTCATACATCCTCCAGTGGCAGGGCAGCCTGTCCGGCGCAAAACACCTGCAGCGTACAGGTTGCCGCTCGTATTCCCATGCATTTAAGCGGCATAAGTCAGGAATTAATAATTATCAGGATGCACGGAAGGTTTTGTCAAACCTAAACTGAGGCGCAATCTGTCCGTCCGAGGGAGAAGACGCGCGTGCGGAATTTTGCCCAAAAATGCATTGCGTCGTTGCTTGCCGTGAGCGGCTCCAGTATAATTGATGGTTACCCAGGAACTCATAGCGGAGCGACGCGTAATGGCAGAAATGGATTTGGTTCTTATTGTGGCCAAACTGGTCGACGAGATGCGCAAGGCAGGGGGTATTCCCTCCGACCAGGACTTGAACCGCCTGGCCGCTCAAATCTCCAACGGCTTCAAGGCCAAGAAAGAGGAGGTTGCCATCTTGCGCCTTGCCCCTGACGCGAGAATGCTGACTTTTATCTTTCCCATCAAACTCTCCGTGGTGGGAAACATTCCCCTCACCACCACCCACTCGTTGGCCGCCAAGTCCGTTCGCGACAAGCGGGGCGAGATCGTGAACAATTTTCCCACCTACAAACACCCGACGGTTTTTGAAGCCGTCGACCTTTCTGAGCAGGAGAAAGCGGTGCCCATCCAGAAAATCATGAGCTCGCCCATGATTGTGGAGGGGAAGATTGTAGGCGTGATCCAAATCAGCCGCAAGGCGCGGCCGGGCGAGCCCGTCGGTCCTGACTTCACGCCGGCGGACATGGCGCAACTTTCCACCGTGGGTTCGATATTGGGCAAGTACCTTTCGGAGTTACCTGCCAATTTGACCCGGCCCAAGGTCCCCGCTAAAACCTAATATGAGCGACATCCGCGTTCGTTTTGCTCCCTCACCCACGGGATACCTTCACGTGGGGGGTGCGCGCACGGCGCTTTACAACTGGCTATTCGCGCGTCACGTGGGCGGGGTTTTGATCCTCCGCATCGAAGATACGGACGTGGACCGCTCGCACCCCGAACTCACCACGGCCATCCTGGAAAGCCTGGAATGGCTCGGCCTCAATTGGGATGAGGGCCCCATCTATCAATCCCAGCGCCTCGATCGATACCGCGCGATGGCCTTGAATCTTGAGCGCGCGGGGCATGCCTACCCTTGCTTTTGCACCCCGGAGGAGCTCCAGGCCAAACGCACCAGGGCGGAAGCGGAGCGCCGCGCGTGGAAATATGACGGCACGTGCCGCACGTTGACGCAAGCGGACCGCGACCGGCTGCGCGCGGAGGGCCGCCCCGCGGCAGTGCGCTTCCGCGTCCCGGACTCGGGCCAAACCAGCTTCCAGGACCAGGTCTTTGGGCATATTGAAGTCGACCATCGTGATCTCGAGGATTTTGTGTTGCTGCGCTCGGACGGCCACCCCACCTATCACCTGGGAGTGGTGGCCGATGATCTCGACCTGCGCATCACGCATGTGATCCGCGGCGCCGACCACATTTCCAATACCCCCAAGCAGATTCTGATGTACCAGGCGCTGGAGGCGCCAGTGCCGATCTTCGCGCATCTGCCGCTGATTCTCGGACCGGATAAACAACGCCTGTCAAAACGGCACGGGGCGACCTCCGTGGGCGCTTATCGCGAGCAGGGAGTCCTGCCGGATGCACTGGTCAATTTCCTGGCGTTGCTGGGCTGGACGCCTCCCGGCCAGAAGGAAATTGTCCCGATCGAGGAGATGATTCGCGATTTTGATCTCGCCGCGGTCTCCAAATCGAACGCCGTCTTTGACCTCGAGAAGTTGGCGTGGATGAACAGCGAGTACGTGCGCAACCTGCCCCCGGAGCGGCTGCTGCCGTTGGTCGAGAAAGAGCTGACGGGCGCCGGACTGCTTCCGGCCGCAGGGGGCAGTGGGCAGGAGTCCGCGGCCGGAAATCAGCACCCGGAGGTCATCAATCGGCAATCGGCAATCGGCAATCGGCCATCCTTTGAGAAGGAACGATTCAAACAAACCGTTTTTCTGCTGCAGTCGCGGGCGCGGACGCTCAAGGACTTTGCGGGCGCCTTTCGCGCGTTTTTCACCGATGATTTTGAATATGATTCCGAGGCGGTGAAAAAGTTTTGGAAGGACCCGGCGCTATCAGCCCTTCTCGATGCGCTCGCCGAACGCCTGGCGGCAACCGAACCCTTCGATTTGGCCGGAACGGAGAAGACTTTGCGCAGCTTGGCGGAAGAAAAAGGTGTGAAGGCAGGGCTGCTGATTAACGCCACGCGCGTGGCCCTGACCGGTCAGGCCGTGGCGCCGAGCCTCTTCGAGGTGATGTTGGTGCTGGGGCACGATCGTGTGGTGGCGCGCTTGCGTCGCGCCGCGCATCACTTACTCTCCACCTCAAACCGCCCCGCTCCGTTGGCGGACTAAGACCCTTTGGCGGTGTCCATCTTCTTGCGCAGAGTTTGGTAGGTTTCCACCACCACAATGGCGGCGGCGAGAACGGCTCCGGCCGTCGCCAGAACTTCGGTGGCGCTTTTCATAAACCTCAGCAGTTTCCACATGCCTTTGCTCCTCCGATCGGCAGCCAGACGCCTTCCGGCATGTCTTCATTATACCTTTCCAGACTGAGAAATGTCGCGCGCACACCCTCCGCAGAAATTTCCAGCAAGCCGCAACAGCGTGGCAATGAGAACCGCTTCTTGCCCGCGCTGCCGGGGTTGAAGAAGAGCTTGCCGCCAAGAATCTGCGCGCCGGGCTCATGACTGTGACCAAAAATCACCACCCGGCACTCTTCTGGAAAGCACCCCATAAACCGGCGACAATGCTCAGCCGGTCTCCCCTCCAGGGGAACCGCCTGGGCCCATTCGCGCAACGCCGACTGAGGCTTGGGCAGTTGATGCAGCATGTGGATTTGGATGCTGCCCAGCCTCCGCGTCAAGGTGGGCGGGAATCCCAACGCGGCCGAATCGATATTGCCTTGTACCGCCTGGACCGGGGCTATGGCACGGAGTTGGTCCAGCACGGCCTCCGACCCTACGTCACCGGCATGCAGGATCTCGTCGACACGTTGTAACCGTGAGGGGAGGTGGGGATCGAAATATCCGTGGGTGTCGGAGACGACGCCAATTCGCATAAAGGCCAGGAGACAGTAGACGGTAGACAGCATACCGGATCGTTCATCCGTGTCTACCGCTACCGTATCCCGTCTACTTTCCCTTCTGCTCCTCTGCCATGATTTTCTCCACCAAGTCCTTACAAAGGGGGCAAGTGGGATGGTTATTTCGGCACGCGGCGATGCTGGTGTTACAGCCGCAAGGGCAGGGCTCCATGTTCAGGCGATAGAGTACGTGATTTCGTTGGACTTTCGAAAGCGAACTTAAATTGACGCCGGCAACTTCCGTCGCGTCCGATGGAACGAAGTCGGTGGTGGTTTGGGGACAGCCTGCCGGCACCGGCCCCAGGGGGGCCGGCTGGAATCTCCCGCGGGCCGGAGCCATGGCCCACACCAGTCCCGCCAGCAAGAGCAGGCCCAGCGCCACCAGTCCGGCGGAACTGCGGGGTTTCCCTTCGGGAGCCGGGGGGGGCGGAGTGCTATTCGAATTTGATTCGTTGGAAGACATCGGATTCCACCGGTTTCAACGGCACGTTGCGAGGTACGATTTTTATGGACACGGTCAGCGGCACACTGGTGGGCGGCAGGCAGGCGTGATCGTTGCAAGCCTGGTACGCGAACTTCGCTTTCAGTGTATACGTTCCTGCGGGCACGGTATTCCCGGCTTGCAGCAGCATGCCCACCACCACGGTGCCTTCATACACGGAGAGCGGGGCGTCAGAGAACGCGAATCTCTTGGGCGTCCCCTTGGGGTACACTACATTCTTTACCGTGAAATGATCACTGGGATCCACCTTGAGCTCGGTGGGGATCAGGTAATCCAGCGACGGCTTGTGATCGTTGATGTGAAAACCGGCAGCCACCTGCGCCAGCACGGCGAGCTTCACCGGAGAGTTGGCGTGCGCCGCGTCGGTGGCCATCACCGCGTGGGCTTCCACCACGGAATTGTTGTTCTGTGCCCATCCCAGGCTCGTTGCCAGCAGCGTTAAAACCCCGCCCAACAGAAGCATCCGCATAAACCGTAAATCTCGCTCTTTCGCTATTTGCAATCTCACTCCCAACTCTCTGGCCGCGGTCAGATCATTCCATAAGCCAGCCTCTATTTGGTGGCGACGCCCGAACTCTTAACCTTGAGGAATGCCTCCATCTGATCTTGTGCCAGTTTTAGACTGACAGAGCACCGTCGGTCCACTTGGCGGCATTTGAGCAAACTGAGCTTGCAGCCGCAGGGACATTGCTGGCTTAACAGTATCTTTTTATAGGCTTCTTTCTGATCGGCGGTCAGTTTGGTCAGATTAATCCCCGGCACCTCCGAATCGATGGTTGCGGGGTCGCCCAATTCGACTTTGCCATCCTGAAAAATTCGCCCTGCCTGGTGAAAGTCCTTGACTTCGTCCGCCGGGCTGGCCGCTAGCAACACCTTAATCTCCGCCTCAAAGACGCTGGGGTCATAGGCGCCCTCGTGCTTGGCATAGATGCGGCCGTCACGCCCGATCACGAAGGTGGTGGGGAGTCCCGGCATGCCGCCATAAAGCTCCCCCAGCCGGTCGTTGCCGACGGCGACAGGATAATTCATCTGCATTTGCTTGTAGAAATCCACCACGGGCTCCGGGCTGTCGTCCATGGAGATGCCGATCATGGTGAAGCCCTGGGCGGCATAACGCTTTTGCAACTCAATGAAGCCGGGAATCTCAATCCGGCAGGGCCCGCACCACGTCGCCCAGAAATCGAGCAGCACCACTTTTCCCTGGTAGTCACTCAGCTTGAGCGGCTTGCCGGTGATGTCCGTCAGCGAAAACGCCGGCGCCAGGGGATGTGCCCCATCGCCTTTCGTCTGTGCCCTCACGGCGGGCGCAATCCAATAGCGGTTCACGTAGTACAAGCCCACTACGAGGACCACGGCCAGCAAAGCGCCCGCGAGCAACTTGGACTGGAGGACCGCGCGGTTCTCCGGGGGAGAACTCTCCGGCGCCTTGGCTGCCTGCGGTGTATTTTCGCTTGGTGTCTGTTCTTCCACAGCCCACACCTCATTGTGATTTCAAGTTAATGCCGGGCACGTTTAGAGACGGTCGCCGCGGCAACCGCTTGCGCCCGGCTGAAACTGCCTTGCTGCGCTGCTTGGCTCGCTTGCGGGGCGCGCTGCTTGTCCCCGCCTCCTGGCCCGGCGGTCAGCTCTTCGCCGTGATGAATACGTCGCCAGATCAACACCATGGCAATCCCTGCCAGCGCCAGCAACGCGATGAACTGGGACGTCGAGAGCAGATGATGAAACACAAAGCCCCGGTCTTCGTCGCCGCGCAGGAATTCCAGAAAGAATCGCGCCACCGCGTAGAGGCCCAAGTAACCGAGAAAAATATCTCCATCCCGCTTCTTCCTGGGGAACCACCACAGCAGCACGCCAAAGATTGCAAACGTGGTGATGGATTCGTAAAGCTGTGCCGGATGTAACCGCACCCCCAACGGGACCCCAGCGACTTCGTGTGCAAAGGTGCTGGTAAATACCACTCCCCACGGCGCGGTGGTGGGTTTGCCGTAATCGCAACCGGCGCTGAAGCATCCCAGCCGCCCCACGCTTTGGGCCAGGACCACACCGGGCACCAGCACATCGGTGAACTTCCAAAAGGCGAGTCGCTGCACCCGCACGTACCAGATGGTGAAGAAGAGCGCCGCCAGGAAGCCGCCGTAAAAAACCCCGCCCGCCATGAGGGTTGAGAAACTAAAGATCTCGCCGGGATTAGCGCGGTAATAGCTCCACTCCGTCAGGACCATCAGAATCTTCGCGCCGACCAGGGCAGTCAGGATCGCCCACGTGCAAAAATCCAGTATCAGGGCGGAATCCAGGCCCACGCGCCGGCCCAGGCGCATGGCGGTATAAATCCCCCCCAGCATCGCCGTCACCAGCAGGACGCCGTAGGTCGGAAGGTGGAACGAGCCGATGCTGATCAAAATCGGGTGCAAACTTTCTCCATCCTGTGGGGCCGAAAACTGTTCGGCCCTTGGGCGAGCGCCGCTCGCCCCTACAACGAAAACCGGTTCAAAAACGAAAAATACCCGGAAATAATCGTCAGCTTGTTAAAGGCCATAAGCGTACCCAGCGCCATTAACAGCACGCCCGATCCCACCTCCACCGCCTGCAAGTGCTTGCGGAATCCTCCATAGAATTTCAAGAAGGTGCTCAGCCCCAGGCTGGTGAGTAGGAACGGGATGGCGAGTCCTGCGGAATAAATTGCCAGCAGAAACATGCCCTGAAACACCGTCTCGCGTTGGGCGGCAAGCGTGAGGATCGCTGCCAGAATGGGTCCGATGCAGGGGGTCCACCCGAAGGCAAACGCGAATCCCAGCAGAAACGCTCCACCCAGGCTGCGCCGAGGCGCGCCCGTATCCAGCCGCGCCTCACGATAGAGCAGCGGGATCTTTACCAATCCGGTCAAGTGCAACCCAAAAATAATTACAATGATCCCGGCGATAATGTTGAAGGTCGTGCGCTGCGCCAAAAGGAATCTTCCCACCCATGTTGCCGAGGCGCCCAATAGCACAAAGACCACGGTAAACCCAACTATAAAAGCCAGGGAATTGCGCAGCACTCGGCGAAAAAGCTCTCTGCTGACCTCTTTTTTCAACTCTTCAATCGAGGCCCCCGAAATCATCGACAGATAACCCGGGACCAAGGGCAGCACGCATGGCGATAGAAAAGAAACGATGCCTGCCAAAAACGCGATGGGAATGCTCAACTCGTGGGTCATCATTCGACCGTATTCCTCACTCTATTAGACGCAGCAAACCCCTTTGGGTGACAGGAGGGGCAGGGAAACCGACACTCCACCCTTGTACCCGCTTCCAACTCAAGTGTACCATAGCGCCGTGAATTGACGATTGCCGATGGACGATTTTCGAGGGTAGTCAGTCGTCAATCGGCCATCGAAAATCGACCCATAAAAGGAGCCTTACCCAACTTGCTGCGCGCCGTTATCTTCGACTTTGATGGCATTATCGTGGACAGTGAACCCCTCATTCTGAAGTTGACTCAGGAAATGGCCGCCCGGGAGGGTTGGAACGTCAGCGAAGAGGAGTATTACCATGACTATCTCGCGTTGGACGACCGCGGGATCGTCGAACACCTGTATACCAGCCATGGACGCCCCGTGGATGCACCCCGGCGCGACGAGTTGGTGGCCTGGAAAGGCCAGCGCTATCAGGAAATTATTCGCGACGGTCTGCCTCCCATGCCCGGGGTGGTGGAGTTCGTCAGCGTGTTGGCCGACGATTACCCGTTGGCGATTGCCAGCGGCAGCCTGCGCGCGGAAATCCACCACTTGCTTACCAAATTGGGCTTGCGCGAGAAGTTTTCGGTTCTAGCGACAGCGGACGACTGCCGGACTTCCAAGCCGGACCCGGAGGTCTACCTCACGGCTTTCTCCCGTTTGCGAGCGCTGCCCAAGTTCCGGGACCAATCGCTCCAGTCGGAGGAGTGCCTCGCCATCGAGGATGCGCCCCTGGGGGTGGTCGCCGCGCAAGCTGCAGGCATCAAATGCCTGGCGCTTACCCACAGCCGCCCTCCCGCCGAGCTCCAGCACGCGGACTTGATTGCGGCGCAATTCGCGGACGTGGACCTGCGCGATGTCCGCGATTTGTTCCGCTGAACGGTGGTCTCCGCAGTTCCTTTACCCGCCGATGCAAGAAATCACCCCCCGCCCGTTCTATCCTTGTAAGCAATTCGGCCGTTGCGGGAAGTTGTGGCCCAGCTATCTTCCCCGGCCCGCATGCGGTAGGCTGGGAGCTTCCGAAGGACGGCGCAGGTATCCCTGGATCGGGAAGGTGAATCATGTTCAAGCAACAACCCTTGGTGCGGCTCATTGTGGCAATCGTTCTGGCAGGGTGGATCGGTGAGGCGCGGGCGCAGACCACCGTGACCTCCACCCAGCAGGACCAGAAAGAACTGGCGGTCACCGTTTATAACTCCAACGTCGCTTTGGTGCGCGACGTCCGCCGCGTGCGCCTGCCCGACGGCGCCATCGACTTGCGCTATATGGACATTGCCGCGCAGGTGAATCCGGCAACGGTGCACATCGTTTCCCTGACCGCGCCCAAGGACCTCAACGTGCTCGAACAGGACTATGAGTACGATTTGTTGAGCCCGCAGAAGCTTCTGCAAAAATACATCGGCAAGGAACTGACGCTGATCCGGATCATCACGGAAAACAACTCTACCCGGGAAGTTCCCGTCAAAGCCGTGCTCCTGGCCGACAATGAGGGGCCCGTTTGGAAAGTGGGGAACGAAATTATCACCGGCATGGGAGCCGACCGTTATGTTTTCCCCGACTTGCCGGAAAACCTCTACAGCAAGCCCACACTTGTCTGGCTGCTGGACAATCGCAAGGCGGGTGAGCAGACGGTTGAGGCTTCCTACCTGACGAATCAGGTGAACTGGAATGCCGATTACGTGCTCACCGTGCACTCCGACCAGAAGTCGGCGGATTTGAACGGCTGGGTGACCGTCGTGAACCAGAGCGGCGCGTCTTTCCGCAACGCTCAGCTCCAGTTGGTCGCAGGAGAATTGAATCGCGTGGCGCCAGCACAGGCCCCGATGGTGCGCATGATGGCCATGGAGTCAAAGGCCGTGGGGGCCCCCCAATTCCAACAGGAAGCGATTTCCGAGTACCACCTTTACACGCTCGAACGCCATACCAATATTCAAAATAATGAGACCAAGCAGATCAGCCTGCTGGCTGCGGCCGGCGCGGCGGTGGAAAAGGTCTTTGAAGTTGACGGTGTGTCGTATTACTACCAGAACGCCCAGAGTCCCGGCCAAGCGACCAAAGAGCCGGTGAAAGTCCTGATCAAATTCAAAAATGCCGAAGCGAACTCGCTGGGAGTTCCGCTGCCGGCGGGAACCGTGCGCGTGTACCAGGGGGATTCCAAAGGGCGGGTGCAATTCATCGGTGAAGATCGTATCGATCACACCCCCAAGGACGAAACGGTGAGCCTCCACATCGGCAACGCCTTCGACGTGGTCGCGGAGCGCAAGCAGACGGATTTCCAGCGCCTGGGGTCGCGCAACGTGGAGGTGGAATACGAGGTTACGCTGCGCAACCACAAGCCCGATCCCATCACGGTATTCGTCAATGAACCCATCGGCGGCGACTGGACGATGCTTAACTCCACCTTTAAATTTGAAAAGACCGCCGCCTTTGCCGCCCGCTTCACCGTGCCGGTGGCGGCCGACAGCGAAGCGCAGCTCAAGTATCGCGCACGGATTCACTGGTAAAAAGCGCACCCATGACTACAATTCCTCTCCCCGCTGACTTCCCCGCAGTTACCCTCCGGCCTGCGAGGCTCGCGGACGCCCCCGCATTCGCGAGCCTCGCCACCCAACTCGGGTACCCATCCTCATCCAGGCAGGTTGAAGAGCGTATGGCCGCGGTGCGGGATGATCCGAAGCACCTCATCCTGGCCGCTGTCGCCGGAGACCGCGTCGTGGGTTGGGCGCATGCTTACGTGTGCTGCCTGATGGAGAGCGACTCATGGGTGGAACTCGGAGGTTTGGTGGTGGATGAATCCCACCGCGGCAAAGGCGTGGGGGGGAAATTACTGGAGAAGGTGGAGGAGTGGGGGCGCCAACAGGGGTGCCGCGCTGTCTCCCTGCGCTCGAACGTCATTCGCCATGAAGCGCACCAGTTCTACGCGGCCCGCGGTTACGACCAGATCAAAACCCAGCACGCCTTCCGCAAGCGGCTCTGATTCTCGCGGCCGAACCGCCGACGGAGTCGCAACCCACCGCCTGTCCACGCCGGCAAATCGCTTTTTGCCGAATGGACGGGAGGCAAAGATCTGGATGGGGAAATCAGTTTAAGTGGTGCGTGGTGCGATTGCCGGCGGCAAGATTTTGCCCGGAATGAAAAGTGCAAGGTTCAATTCTGCCTCGACTCACTCCGCGCCGCGGGGATTTAATGACCTGGGGTACGGGCGCGGGTTGAGGATGGGCTTTCACCGGTTCTGCCGGCCGGGATGTGATCTGGGAAAGCCAGGAAAAGATGTGTAAATAAAATGCCGCCATGCGTTCCTGCTCAACCGTTTGCATTTGCAGGGAGTCTTCCCTGACCATGCCGGCCTGGGAGACGTGGTCCGCAAGAATGCTGAAGAGTGACACCACCCCTGCCAGGATTAGGATTAGGAACGGGATGGGTAGCCCTCGCTTATTTTTCATAACTCTCTTCGTCCGGGTTTTGCCTTCCAATGGGTAAACTTCGAATTCTAAAATCGGGCTCGTCGCACTGGATTTGACGCGTCACTTTAAAGTTTGTTAGCCGAAGGCTGAACAATTGCAGTCGTACTATTAGATGCAACTACGCGAGGAAGGGTTACTCCTGGGGGACCGAGAGCACATCACAGTTACACAATCAACATGCAATCTCCGTAACTGTAGAAGCGGTAGCGCGATTCCACCGCATGGCGGTAAGCGCGCAGGACGAAATTCTTCTCCGCAAAGGCGGAGACCAGCATGAGCAGAGTTGATTGAGGAAGGTGAAAGTTGGTAAGGAGTCCGCGAATGACCCGGAATTCGAATCCTGGAAAGATGAACAGGCGGGTTTCTCCGCGGCCGGGCGCGATGCCGCCGTGCTCGCGCGCCACACTTTCGAGCGTGCGGACACTTGTGGTCCCCACGGCGATGACGCGCCGTCGTTGTTCGAGGGCCCGGTTGATGCTGGCGGCAGCAGCTTCGGAAATCTCGTAGCGCTCGGCCTCCATGTGATGGTCCTCGACCTGTTCGACTCGCACCGGCTGAAATGTTCCCAGTCCCACGTGCAGCGTGATTTCGCAGGTTTCCACGCCGCGCCCGGCGAGTGCGTTGAGAACCCGCTCGGTAAAATGCAGTCCGGCGGTGGGCGCCGCCACCGCCCCCCGCACCTTGGCGTAAACGGTCTGATACGTGGCGCGGTCGCTCAATTCGTCGCGGCGATGAATGTAAGGCGGCAGGGGCACGTGGCCCAGCCGGTCGATGGCTTCTTCAATCGTTCCGGTGTTCGCCCGCAGCCGCGCCCGGCGTACACCGTATTCGCCTCGCCCCAGAATTTCCGCTTCTAACTCATGGTTGCCAAACACCAGCACTTCCCCCGTTCGCACCTTGCGCCCGGGATGAACCAATCCCTGCCAGATGTCTTCGCTCTCCTGGCGGGTCAGCAGGAATTCGGTTTCCCCGGTCAGGAATCCGCGCTGAGCGGGGTTGTTCTTTCCCACCGTCTGCGCGGTAATTCCCCGCCGCCGCCCCAGCAGGCGGGCAGGGAAGACCTTGGTGTTGTTGAAAACCAGCAAATCCCCCGGCTGAAGGACTTGCGAAATTTCGCCGAAAGCTCTGTCTTCCCATTGGCTGGCCACACGGTCGAGCACCAACATGCGCGAAGCATCACGCTCGGCCAGCGGCCTTTGGGCAATAAGTTCGGCAGGAAGCGTGTAGTCAAATTCATCGAGAAGCATGAGGAGGGAATTATGAATTATGAATGCTGAATTATGAATATGTTTCTGAGCCCGCGTTGTTTACGCAGGGACTCGTGACTCGGGTTCCAGATGCAGTTTCTCGTCACTCATCACTCGCCCCTCATCACTTCCCACTGTTCTTATGTGCTAGAGTTACAAAATGGTTGCGCCCACAGTCACTATCAGCAAGCGGGGTGTGGAACGGCTCGCCTCCGGGCATCCCTGGATTTACCGCTCCGACGTCATTAACTCCACTGGAGTCGAACCCGGCGTGGTGCGCCTCGTCGACCAAAAGAACTGTTTCTGGGGGCAAGCTCTTTACAGCAGCCAATCGCAAATCACCCTGCGCTTTCTGACTCGCTATGCGCGGCCCATTGACGCCGCCTTCTTCACCGAGCGAATCCGCACGGCGGCCGCCTTCCGCCGGCAGGTGGCGGCCGAGGCGCAGGCTTATCGGCTGGTGGCCGCCGAAGGTGATCTGGTTCCCTCCCTCATCATCGACCGCTACGGCGATTGCTTTGTCATTCAAACTCTGAGCGAGGGCATGGACCGCCTGAAGCCCCTGGTGGTTGAAATTCTGCAAAAGGAATTTGCCCCCCGCGCCATCCTGGAACGCAACGATGCCGCCGTGCGCGCCCTCGAGGGTCTGCCGGAGCAAAGCGGCGTGCTGGCGGGGGAAGATGTCAGCGAAGTTGTGGTGGAAGAGAACGGCGTGAAGATGGGTTTCGATTTGCTGCGCGGGCAGAAGACCGGCGGGTTTCTCGACCAGCGCGAAAATCGCGCTGCGGCCGCGAATTATGCGCACGGGCGAGCGCTGGATGGCTTCACTTACACGGGCGGCTTTGCCCTCACCCTGGCGCCCCGCTGCGCTTCGGTTTTGGGCGTCGATTCTTCGGGGGACGCGCTACGACAGGCGGAGCGCAGCCAGGGACTGAACGGATTCACCAACCTGGAATGGAAGGAAGCCAACTGCTTCGATTTTCTCAAGGCCGCCGACCAGGAAAAGCAGCGCTTTGACATCGTGGTGCTGGATCCTCCCGCCTTCGCGCGGCAGAAAGCCAGCCGGGAATCGGCGCTGCGCGGGTATAAAGAACTGAATTTGCGCGCGATGAAAATCCTGAACCCCGGCGGCTATCTCGTGACCTGTTCGTGTTCCTTCCACGTCAGTGAGGCCGACCTGCTGGAAGTGATCGCCAACGCCGCGCTGGATGCCCACCGCACCGTGGTGGTGGTCGAACGCCGCACGCAGTCGCGCGACCATCCCATTCTGCTCACTGTCCCCGAAACGCATTACTTGAAGTGCTTGATCCTGAGGGTGTTGTGAAGGAGCAGGTCTGCGCTGCCAGCCTCGGAATCGCAGTGGCTATGGTGAATTTCTGTTACAATTCGTTACGTGGACGCGCTGGATAAGGACATCCTGCCTTGGCTTCACCATGCTGAATCTGACTTGGCCTCGGCCGAGATGTTGCGGCAAGGCGGTGAGTGCCTCAACGCACTTTTTCATCTCCAACAAGCGGTCGAAAAGACCCTAAAGGCACTCTTCATCAAGCAAAATTCAGCCATGCCGCCACGGCTTCACGATCTGCACAAACTTAGCGAAAAATGTGGGCTTGCCCTTTCTCGTGAACAGAGACTGTTGCTCGACGATCTTACCCGCTCTTATACAGGTTCCCGGCATCCTGAAACATGGGGACAGCGGCAGGATGATATTACGCCCGAAGAGGTCGACCAACTGACGACCCTCGCCAAGGAGTTCCTCACATGGCTGAAACAGCGGCTCTAGATGTTGCCCTGGAGAGGGCCTTAGACTTCCTTCGGCAACGTATCCGCATCGAGGCGGCCTACCTTTTCGGTTCTCAGCTCGCAGGAAACACTCACCTCAATAGTGACATCGACTTGGCCGTTTTCTCACCTGATGTCGAGAACATGAGGTTTATGGAGCGGGTCCGTCTTGGGTCCGAACTCGCATTGGAATGCCACCCGGACGTCGAACTTCATCTTTACTCTTCCCGCGCCCTTGCTGACGCCCGCCCGACCAATTTTGCGGGATATATCGTTACGCACGGGAAACGCCTGATGTAGGTGCTATTTCCAGCGGACGAAGGTCTTGCCGAACGCCGCACCTGATCTGGCATGCGGCCCCTCTGCTTACCGTCCCCGAAACACATTACTTGAAGTGCTTGATCCTGAGGGTGCCGTGAGAAGGCTGGGCAGGAAATGCGACAAACAAAGCTGGTTTTGAGTAAGGTATGATGAAATATCATGGAGACCACACGTAAGATCCCCGCGGAGGTGCCGCTCGAACTTCTCAAGAAGGCGCAGCGAGCGAGTGGTGCCGGCATCACCCAAACCGTCCGTACTGGCCTTCGCCTGCTGGCGGCGTCGCAGACTTATGATCACCTGCGCCAACTCCGAGGCGCCGTTCGCTTCACCCGCACGTTGAGGGAACTGAAGGCCGATCGATGATCACGGCGGACAGGAGCACATAGGCTGCCTTTTTACAGGGGGGGTAAGGATGTACCCCTAGTCCAAGCCAGGATCGAGATATGGACCCGATGGCAAATAGAGAATTTGGAACATCTCGACTTGTGGTGATGGCTGGCTTGACCGCGGTTTTGTGGCTCCTGCCGGTTGAGTCGGCGCGCGGCCAAACGAACACATCCCCCCTCAAGGTGCTCATTACCATGAGTCAGCAGTTTGCGGTGGACCCGGTGGCGGCGCGCATACAGCTCCACATCCTCAACCAAACACCGCAAACCCTCTGGCTCTACCGGCGGGCCAAGGGGAAGCACCCGCCGGAGGAGCGCGTTCACGACGAGAACCAGCCTGTCGAAACCACGGGGGGCTCGACCGTGGAAGTCAAGCTGGATCCCGTCGATGCTCATGCCGCGCAGGCGGCGGTTTCGCCGGCGGAGGGAACGGTACTCGAGTACGTGCAAATGCCCAAGCCGCGGCTGGCGAAGCTGGAGGCCGGTGGTGATTACGAGGAAGTGTCGATTGTGCGATTGCGGCCGGCGCTGGCGGAGGGGCAGAAACCGATTTGGGGCCCCTACAGATTAACCGTGGTTTACGGGGCGAGCTATTCCAATGGAGATGAATTCCAGCGTAACCTCGGCGCCACACTCTGGCAGGGAGAGGTGACGAGCAACACCATCACCGTCGAACTGCGGCCGGCCCTTCCCGGCTCCACGGGTGAATTGAGCGGATCAACGCTCGGCCAGGATCTCCAACCGCGCGCCGACATCCGGGTTTCGCTCCAGGACGAGCAAGGGCAGTTGATTGATCAGCAGGTCACGCAGGGGGATGGGCGATTTTCTTTTGCCCACTTGCCCCTGGCCCTCTACTGGGTTACGGGGCGCCGCGAGGGCTCCGTGGAGGACACCACGACCTTTCGTCACGAGGAACTGACCAGCGCCACCCCCAGCGTCAGCACGCAACTGGTTTTTTATCCCCAGGAGATTTACGAGGCGAAGAAGTTGGTGCACAAACCCGCGCTGCTCAGGGTCTTTGACCGCGGCGGCCAACCCGTCGGCGGTATTGGAATCGATGCCGTTTATTCCAACGGGCAGGTGCTCGAAGATCTCAAAGCTATTTCCAGCAACGACGGCACGGCAGCGATGGAGTTGCTCCCCGGCCGGAACTCCATCTCGCTGAGTCGGCACGGTTGCGCGGAGCAAGTGGAACGCGCCGATGTCGCCCCGGGCGTGGGCGTCGATAGTTTTAAGTTTGTCTTTGATTGCGCGAAGAAATGAGCGGCCCTTCACATTTGCCTTTTGCGTTTTGATTTCCTCTTTGACTTTCTCTCTTTGCGGCTCCGCTGCGCTGCGCTACTCTTTCCTTCATGAGAATTATCACGGTATTTGGAAGCTCCCTGCCCGGGGAAGGCAGCGCGGCTTACGTTGAGGCGCGGCGCCTGGGCCGGTTGCTGGCGGAAGCGGGCTATGCGGTTTGCAATGGCGGTTACGGCGGGCTGATGGAAGCCTCAGCGCGGGGCGCGCGCGAAGGCGGCGGGCACACCATTGGCATCACCTGCGCCATCTGGCCACGCCTGGCCAATCCTTACATTGTCGAGGAAGTCCGCACGCAAAATTTCCCCCAGCGCCTGATGACGCTCATCGAACGCGGCGACGCTTACGTGGTTCTTCCCGGCGGCACGGGAACCCTGGCGGAACTGGCGCTCAGTTGGGAAATGATGAATAAGGGCAGCCTTTCGAAAACGGTGGGTGGGCGCAAGCCGCTGCTGGTGATGGCCCCCTACTGGCAGCCCGTCATCGATTGCCTGCGGCAGGAAGGCCAACTTAGGAATGAAGATCCCAACTGGGTCGCCCCCGCCATGGACATCGTCACGCTCATCAACACCCCGGAGCAGGCGGTGGGGGCGTTGCGCATAAACCGAGGTGGAGAATGAGAAACAAGCTGGTCCCATCGCTGGTGGTTGCCGGCGTCTACTTTTTCTGGGTCGCGTATTATCCCGGCCTGCAGGGGGGGCAGGCAGACAGTGACGCGAGTGCACAGCAGGCGGCGCAGAACCAGGTGGGAGAGGTTCTGCAAAAACAGGCGCGGTCGGCTATGCCCGGCAGGTATCAGACATTGGCGGATGTGAAACGAGCGATGCTGACTTTCGATGCGATTTTTGCCGCCTATTGCCGAACGCCGCTGCTCAACCCCCCGCGCGGTTTCGACCTGGTGCACAGCGTCAACGCCGACGCCCGAAGCACACCGCGCGGTTGGCCGATCCCGGTCGGCACGGGGCTCATTCTGGTTGCCTACGACAGCAGTAAACGTTTGGCCAACGGCCGCTTCGCCTCACTAGGAGAGGGACCGGTCCTGGGCGGTATCAGCATGAACGAGATCGATTGCGGCAACGCTCCGGCAGAAAGAGAGCTGGGAGGGGATGAAAAAAGCCCTTTCTACTACCTGCCCAAGCAGACGGGTATGGTGCACGGCTGGCCGCAGTTTGGCGGCATCGTCTTCATGGCCAAGCGCACTCAGCCGCGATGGCTGCCGGTCAGCGTGGAGCGCGTCTTGAATGTTCAGATCGCCGCGGCGCGCAAGGTGCAGAAGGATGTGGACGCGGCGTCGCCGCAGACTGCCTACGCCAAGTGGCAGAGCGGACATGCCGAACGGCTTCGCCAGTACCAGGAGACCCACGACCAGATGGTCAAAATAAACAAGCAGCAGGCTGACACGATGCTGGCGAAAATGGTCGAGTCAGAGAAACAAACCGAAAAGACCATGGCGTCCATGGCGCAGCAGGGGAGCGATCTGAACAAGATGGCGGCCGATAATCAAGCGCACGCGTCCAAGACCCTTCAGGACCTGCAAACTCACCTGAATTCGCTCTCACCGGAGCAGCGGGCGGCGCCTGCTTATGTTTATCAAAGCGCCGATGGGGCTTTCGCCGTTGGCCAGGTGGTTCCGCCCGGCACTCCGGGGGGCGTGGCCGTCGTCTATCCCAACCCCGATTTCTACAACAAATCGCTGCCGCCGTGGGAAGTCCAGTCGATATGTGTCGATAACAGCACAGGTCCGAGGTCGCGGGAGGACCCCCTGTACCCCACCATCGTCAGCATCTGGCAGTCACTTAACTGGGAGGCACTCGCGCAGTTGCTGAAATAATCGCCCCGCTGCCTTGGGATGGTACGGCGCCTGCCGTAGCACGGGCATCCAGCCGGTGACGGTCACGGCCAGGATGGCCGTGCTACAAGGGCCTTTCTCACGCCCCATTTCTTGACCCCTTCCGCGCGGGATTCAAGCAATCCCGCAGGCCATGCCTTCGCCCTCAAGGATCGTAAAACTTTGTGTTTCCTGAATGGATCCCGTGGTAGAGTCCCGACGCTGGCAATCTTCGTTATTGGGACAACGGTTGGGTGGCAAAGCAGGAGGAATGGACGATCCCAAAACTGACGGTTCCGACGGCCATGGGCAGGTCAATTGTGCCATTACCGGAGGGGAGTACCGGGGCAATCATGCATTTCGTCCTTGACGGTTGATGACATTTTTTTGGCGCAACATCGCTCATTTTGCCGAGGGCAGCAAACGGTCCTCAGTTGGGTTTGGCGGGAGACGGCATTTCGTCGGCGTGGCGCTTGGCGCCCTCTTGATGATGGTGGGCGGGAGTTTTCTCTGCGCCCAGTCTGACTCCACCGGAGCGTTGGGCGGCACCATCACCTTCCTGAAGAGAGCCGTGCCAGGCGCCAGGGTGGTGCTCACCAACAATGCGACGAATCAATCTCTCACCATGGTCTCGGGGGTAGACGGAAGCTATCGCTTCTCATTGCTTGCCCCCGGCGCCTACCGGGTGAGCTTTTCCGCACGCGGATTCAAGACCTCGCAAGTCCCGTCGATCGCCATCAACGTTTCGGAAGATCCCACCCTGGATGCCAGCCTGGAACGCGGCGATCCTCGGAAGAGGGTGGTGTGCAACTGCCGCTTGAGCCTGTCGGCCTCGTCGTCAGGAACCCTGGTGGATCATAAAACGATCACCGGCGTGCCGCTGACCACCCGCAACTTTGCGCAGCTTCTCTCCATGTCCTCGGGTACGGTCGCGGATGTGAACAATGCCGGGACCCTGGGCCGGGGAACCCAGACGGTTAACGTAAACGGAAGCGCGGCGGCGGGCAGCTACACCATCGACGGCGCCTACGCCCCCAGCACGGTTCCCAATCCCGACGCCATCGCCGAGTTCAAGATCCAGACCTCGCAGTACGACACCGGCTATGGCGCGCAGGTGCCCAGCACCAACGTGATCACTCGGGGCGGAGAGAGTCGGTATCACGGCACCGCCTGGGAATTTGTGCGCAACGACATCTTTAATGCCAATGCGTTCTTTCGCAATGCCACGGGGCAACCCAAACCCAATCTGAAACAAAACCAGTTTGGAGTAACGCTGGGAGGTCCGGTCCTCAGGGACAAGTGGTTCTTTTTCGGCTCCTACCAGGGAACGCGGCAGGTGAACGGTCTGGACCCCACCTCCGTGGCCACGGTCATCCTCCCGCCTCTCACCAGCGATCGCTCGGCGGCGGCGCTGGCGGCGCAGTTCTGCCCGGCGAATCATCTGCTCGCGAGCGGCCCGGATGCAGGCCAGCCGGACCCAAACTACCTGACCTTTGCCGGCGGGAAGCAACTGGATTGCGCGAACCGGAATACCGCCACGACTGCTCCCATAAATCCGGTGGCCCTGAGCATTCTGCAAACCAAGCTGCCCGATGGCTCCTACCTGATCCCGGTGCCCCAGACGATCCTCGCCTCAGGCAGCAATGCGGGCATGGGATTCTCATCCTTCAGTTTCCCGTCGTATTACAACGAGGATCATTTCGTAGCCAACAGCGATTACGTGGCGTCGTCGGTCAACACGTTATCGTGGCGCGGCTTTTTTTCCAGAATTAACCAACTCCGCTCTCTGGGAGCGCCGGGCGGGGCGACGGTGACCCCGGTTCTCCCGGGTGCCGGTTCTCCCCAGGCACTCCGCGCGCATGACATTGCGGTCTCCTTCAAGCTCACCTCGGAACTGACTGCCCAAGTGGCCAACGAAGCGCGCTTTGCCTACACGCGCACCTTCCAGCCGGCCCACGGCGTCGGCACTCCCTCGGCGGCTTCCTTCGGCATGACCCCCGTGGACCCGATGTTTCCCCTGCCACCCGAGGTCACCATGCTGGGTCCCATGGGGACGTTCCGCTTTTTCGGCAACGGCGCCAACGACTTCTCGACGCACACCAACACGCTCGCATGGACGGACATTCTCTCTCTGGTTCACGGAAGGCACCACGCCCGGGTGGGTGGAGTTTTTATCATGCAGCACAACGACCGCTTGGACACCGGCGCCGCACGCGGAAAAGTCACGTTCGAGACGTTCGAGGATTTGCTGGTGGGCCTGAGCGCGGCGGATAACCAAAGCCCTGGCGGCCGCAGCAACATCGAGACGGTGCGAGCCAACGAGGGGGTGGGGCCGAGCGGCGAGGTTCAGTATCAATACCGGCACAATTACGTGGCGGCGTTCGCGCAGGACGATTTCAAGGCGACGCCGCGCCTCGCGTTCAATGCCGGCCTGCGCTGGGAGTATGTGGGCCCCTCGTTCGACAAGGCAGGTACGATCGGGAATGTCTGGCCGTCTCTGCTGCAGCAGGCCCCCATTCCTCCCCTCGCGGGAACTCTGGTGGGCAACGTGGTGGCGGCGAACTACAATCCGGCCCTGATCAACCCCTACACGGGCGAGCCGTTCGGTCCGCCGCCCGCGGGTGTATTGACCGGTCCCACCCGCAGTTTCTATCAGAACGACACGCCGCTTGCGAAGTTCGCCCCCCGTTTTGGTTTTGCGTGGCAGCCGTTCGGAGCCGACGGGCGCGCCGCCGTCCGCGGCGGGTACGGCTGGTTTTACCAGGCGCCGCTTTTCAGCGCCAACGCCGGCAGTGCTCCGTTGTTCACCGCGGCGCCGTTTGCGCAGGGGTTCACCAATACGGACTCGAGCAATGGCCCGTCGGATCTCCAGAAGCCGTTTCCGACGACGACGCTCGGCTTCGTGCCGCGCACGCCGACCTCCCAGCTTTCTGACCGCATTGCCGGCCCGGAATATAAAATCCCCCAGCTCCAACAATTTAATCTGAGCATCCAGACCAAACTGCCCCGAGCTTTCACCCTGGACGTAGGGTATGTCGGGTCGTACGGCGACCACCAACTGGTGGGCGTGGGCGTGAACCAACCCGTGCTCGCGAGTATCAACAACCCCGTCAACTGCGGATACACGGGAGTGCCCGGCGATTGCGTCACCAGCAATACCGCCGTCAACGCGGCACTGCGCGTTCCGTTCATGGGAGAGACCCCCTCCGCCTTGACCGATAGTCAGTTTACCGGCGAGTCCTGGTATCACGGCCTGCAAGCGACTTTCCGCCGGCAGATCTCTCACGGCCTGAGTTTTCAATCCGCCTATACGCTGTCGAAGGCCATGAACAACGGTTCCATCTATAATGACCTGAACTACCTGTCGAGGAATTGGGCGCGCGCCACCTTTGACCGCACGCACCGGATCGTTACCAACTTTGATTACCAGTTCCCCAATTCCGTACACAGCACGGGCGCCGCAGCAAAACTGTTGAACGGGTGGTCTACAACCGGGCTGGTTATTGTGCAAAGCGGATTGCCGCTGACCCTGACCGATCCGGCGGGAGGCAGCGTCTACGGAGAGGCCTCGCCCTCCACCGTGACGTTCTGCCCGGGTGCAACTGCCGCCACCCTGGCCACCTCCGGCAGCGTGCAAGACCGGCTTGGCGGCTGGGTGAATGCATCGGCATTGTGCTCTCCGCCCGCCATCGGTTCCGATGGTGCAACCGGGTATGGCAACGCCGGCCAGAGTCTCCTCGACGGCCCGCCGCAGGTTAATACCGATTTATCATTGGGAAAGAGGACCGTGGTGGGAGGCCTCCGGGAAAACGCCGAACTGGCGTTCCGCGTCGAATTCTACAACTCTCTCAACCATCCCCAATTCAGCAATCCCGGCACGACGCTGGGGACGGCAAACTTCGGGGTAATCACCCAGACCTCGGTGGCCCCTCGTCTGATCCAGTTCGCATTGAAATACCTCTTCTGACGGCGGCGCGTGCCAATGGGGCTTGTTCCTTGTCGAATGTGAAAAACCGCGAAGCGCCTTGCGTGCGGCAGCAGATGCCACCTTCCGCCTGCAACTGCAAAGGCGGTAGCTGTTGCGGCCTTCGAACGTCCATTCCTGTTGCCAAGACCACGGAGGAGCGGGGAGAAAGGCAGTGGCTGCGGCTGCACTCCAAGATGCCTTTGTAGTATATTTTGGCCGCCAGAAATGAATTCTGAGGGATAGCCAGGGAGCGTGCGACAAGCGAAAGCAGGGTGGTTTTATGGCAGTGCGGCAATTGCGAAATCACATTCCCATCGCCGCTCCCGCCCGGCGGGAGGCGGAGGACGGAACCGCCTCGGCGATGCGTGTCTCGCTGGGATTCGAGCCCGCCTGGTTCTGCCGCCGATGTGACGTGGTTTTTTCCGAGCGGTGGCACCGCGATCCGCTGTATCGATATCAAACCCTCCGCGCCATGCAGGCGGAATTATGCCGCGCATTTCCGGAAGTCCGCTACTGGAAGGGCGGCGCGCTCCAGGACCTCGCCACAATTTCCGGTTGCTACGGCGCTTACGTGATCCCGCAATTGTTCGGCTTCAAACTTCGTTACAGCCCGGAGCGCTGGCCGGGGCTCGAGCCGGGCAGAAAACTCTCCGTGCAAGAAGTGGAGCAACTGGATGCGGGCCGGCTGCTGGCAGGGCCGTTCGTCGACGAACTGTTCGAGCAGATGGAGATCATCGAGCGGCATTGGGGCGGCATTTATGGCTACCTGAATTGGCAGGGCGTGCTGAACAATGCCTTCCATCTGCGTGGGCAGGATATCTTTCTGGATTTGCAGGACCGGGCGGGTCTGGCCGATCACCTTTTCTCCATGCTTGCGGAGGTGATGATGGGTTTGGCGCAGAGGGTGCAGCAACGACAACGGCAGTCGGGTTTTTACGTCGACCACCTCTGCGTCAGCAACTGCACGCTCAACATGATTTCGCCGCAGACCTACCGGCAGTTCCTTTTCCGGCACGATGCGAAAATTGCCGCCAGTTTCGAGCGTTTCGGCGTGCACACGTGCAACTGGAACGTCACGCCTTATCTGGAGGTGCTGCAATCCCTGCCCAAGGTGGGTTACCTGGATATGGGAATGGAATCGAACCTGGCCAGGGCGAAGGAGATGTTCCCCGACGCCCGCCGGGCCGTGTTGTATTCGCCCGTAAGGTTGCAGGAAGCGAGCGTGGAGGAAATCGCTGCGGATATGGAGAAGATTCACCGGGAGCTTTCCCCCTGCGACGTGGTGATGGCGGATATCCAAGCCTCCACACCGGATGAGCGGGTAAAGGAGTTGCTGAAGATTTGCGCCAGACTGGAAGCCCAAGACTTGCCGGCGGATTAAACGCGAGCAGCGGCCCACGCAGCACGGGCAACTTGCCCTGATCTACCGGGGTCCCGCCCGTGTCCAGACACAGCAAAGACCTGTCCCGATGCCTTTGATCGGGATGGCCGTGCTACGAGTCGCGCAGCCAGAACCAAATCGCGTACGGCCCGCCGCCTACCGCATACTGCCTTCTGCCTTCCCCACGCCCGATGCCTTGACCCCCTTCCGCGCGGGAAGCAAGCATTCCCGGCCTATACCTTTTTCTCCGGCCGTTCATTAAATCGTCTGACTTCCTTTTCAAGATCGCTTGGGTTGAGGTCTTCCCATGTGGTGGGTTCAGAGACAAACTTGAATCCATCAGACTCCGCGGAAATGTAATTTGCCAGAATGTGCTCTCCCAGCTTTCTATAACTTTCAAATTGCGATTCGGTGAAAAACTGGTCGGCGGTGGAGTCATGGGGAAAAGCCGGGTGCAAGTTCTTGTATTCAAGCACGTCCGTTGGCTCATCTCCGATTAAAGACGCCTTCAGATAAATCAGCAGTCCAGGCTTCTTTCTGGCATCCAGTTTTTCGTAATGGATAACGCCCACCCCCCAATGCCGCGGGCTCCATCGGGTGTCGTCATCCTTGTTTTCCTTGGGGCGCATTTGCTCGATCGGAATGCTAATGTCGACGCCGAGGTCAATCCGGCATTTGCGAATTGCATTCCCCAGGTTCTCGAACCAGTAGTCTTTGTCTTCGTCCGCGTCACAGGCCACAATCAGCCGGCACCCACGGCGCACAAGCTCGTAAATGCCGAGGTTTTCAAAGTGCCCACCGTCGGAAAGGTAGACATACTTGCTTTCATCGTCGCTCAACCCGAATAGTTCGGACAGCAGGTAGAGGATTCCCAATTCTGGGCCTCGGCGCATCCAGGGAGGGCCCCCCGAAGTTTCCCTATATCGCGGGTTGCCGGCCCACCAGCCCAGCCGAACGTCGAAAACGGTCATCAGGAAGGCGAGAGCCGACGAGGAGTGATAGCCCATGTTGGGACTGACGGCCGCGCCTGAGATCCCCATGGCGGTACCCAGATACGGCCCTTCGCCGGGGTAAAGGTAATCACGCGTTGGGCGGTAACCGTTTACTTCCAGGGGCTTCCTTTCCCAGCCCTCCACGACGGGTTGACGATCCGGGGGGACGGCGAAGCCACAATAGAGTGGCGTGAAGCTGAACGACTCCGCCTTGCGTTCTTGCCAAGCCAAGCGTTTGCCGTGCGTCACGTTGAGCGTCGTGTTAAGGATCGGATACGGTCCCACATACGGCCTCAGGTCCCGTTCTCCCTCCCGGCGAGGTACGTCATGCCTGAGATCGGCAAGGAGTTTGTCGTCGGCCGGGTCAAACCCGGTGAACGGATTGGGATTTCGTGCATCCTTTGTATCCTTGGTGGCTCGCCCCGCTGGCGGTTGCCCTTCCGCTTGGTGTGAGGCCCCGAGATAGCAGCGCACCAGCCTGTTTCGATAGAGCAGGTGCACGGAGAATTCATTGATGTCCACGCGGCAGGAAAGCAGAAGAGAGAGATCAGCGCACAACAGGGCGAGTACGAGGTACCAAAGCCCGGTAAGACCGTCGGGATTCACGGACGAGTGCCAGTACGCATCGGCATAATCGGGATAGGAAAGCTTGTCATTGACACAAGCAGCGTTGACGGAAGCTGCGACCGAAGTGGATTTACACGGAGCACCCTGGTGCACATCGAGATTCACGGTGACGGCCACCGTCTCATGAGGAGCTTGCGGAGTCTTGTGAGGCAAGACGCAGTAGATCGAGAAAGAAAGTAGCGCCAATAGTCCGATGACGAAGACCAGGGGCGCCGTCTTGAGGAGAATTCCCGTTTTGTCGTCCGGCCCGCCCTCTCCGGTCTTTGCACTTTTTGCTCCCACCACCCCCGTAATCGTGTGTGCGAGCCAGCCGAGGGTGACTGCGCCACTGATCCAATGATTTGCCCACTGAATAACCGGAGGGCTGTATAAAGCAAATAGGAAGAGGGTTACCCAGGCCAAGCTGTAGGTCCAGACCAACGCGCCGGCCCGGCTCCACCACTCGCGGCGCTCGTCCGGAAAGTCGATACCCATAAGGCCGATTTGGAACGACACCATAAGCCCGAAGATGGCCGCCACCAGCCCCGTGCCCCACGCGATAAAGTGCACACTATTTCCCGGATATCCGGCCTTCCCCCAATGGCTATAGAGACAGGCCAAGGCAAAGAAGAGCAACCCCCCGGCAGCTCCTTCGAACAGAGCACAAATCATTAAGGGACGCCAAGCCAGCGGTTTCGCTTTCTCCGCGGACAGTTCCGAATCCGCCGTCCGGCTCTTCCTCAACGAGAATAGCCAAGCGGTGAACCAGACGAAAAAGGTTGATGCCGCTCCCACCAGCATCCAGATCACCCAAGCGTGGGAGCGGGAGATTAAGCACCGGCCTTGGTTCCAAAGCCAACAACTTCCGAACCATGAGGCCAATAGGGTGGGAACGACAATGGTCCACTGAATGACCTCTTGCGTGCTGTAACGCGGGAATTCTTTCTGGTGACTCGCCACCAGCTTCAAGTTGGCGCCCGTCCAGATAATGGCGAACGCCATAAGGCCCCCCGTGAGCGCCAAGTAGATGGATGGGTGGCTGCTCTGCGACAAACTCACCACCACCCGCGGCAGGAGAAGCACGGCTGAGATGGCCAGAATCAGAATGGTTAAGTTCAGCAGCAGGTTGCGCGCCCAGATCGCCGCCAGGGACCAGGTGTCTGCGGAAAGGAGGCCGAACTGTGGGGTCAGATAGTTGCTGAAGGACCGGAGGAATTCAATTTCCGGCGGTTCCTTGCCACTGTGGTCCTTCCAATCCGGCATCAGTTGCTGGCTGACCTTTCCAAAGCCCTGGCGCTTGAGCCACGCCAGCAACCAGGAGCCAATGTACCCGCCCCCGGAGACCGTGGAGAGGTAGTCAATGGGGCGCAACAGCCTGTGACTCGCGAGTGCTTGCAGAACGCCCAGGTTGAATGTGGCGCTGCGAATACCGCCTCCCGAAAGCGCCAGGCCCACAAGATCATCCTCAAGCGGGGGCCCTTTCAGCGCTTTCACCAGCGGGCCCAAGAGTCCGGGCCTACCCTGTCGTAATAGTTCCTCCTCGTGTTTTGCCAGTTCGTCCGCGAGCGCCTGCTCATGGTGAGGTGATGGATCATTCCAGAAGGCCTCGACCTTCGGATTCTGGTGCTGGCGGTTCTCCCACTCGGAGTCCCAGTCCACAGGTTTCTCACCCCCGCGGAGGACCCGTCGGAGGAGCGGGAAGAGCCCCTCCTTCCGCTCGACGTGCGAAATCTCCGAGGAGCTCTTCCCATCCTCCGTCGCGTCCATCGTCTGGAGACGCTTCCCCAGTTCGGAGCGCAGATCCCTTGCGGCTTTCTTCTCATCCTCCGTTGCATCCTTCCGATGATGGGCGCTCAGCGTCCTGAGAATCCTCGAGATGGAATGCCGCCGCGAAATCTCTTCCAGCTCTTTTTCCTTGACGTACTTGAAGTTGAAAGGGCCCTGCTCCTCGGGTTTGGGTGGTTCTTTCGCGGCCTGTTGATTGCTCATCGATCATGCCTCCGGCTTTAGCTTCAGGCCGTACCGGCACAGCTCTTCTGAGGGATGGCCAACTTCGACGGTCCCGAAGTGGTTGGCGTGGGAGACGAGGGCGGGGTCTCGCATATTCCGCCTCCCGGCGTTGGGACGAAGTTTATCACTCGGCTATTCCAAGTCAAGGCAATTCTCCATGGAGGGATTTTGTCGCCCCCATTACTTTCCAACGAGTTAATTTCCGACGAATGATCGATCCCTTCTCCCGCGAGGTGTTGGAATTCCCGGCGGTTGTTGACCTGCTGCACGGCTATCTTTCCGATCCCATCAGCGAGCCCCTGCTGGAATGGGGTGAACCGCATACCGATTTGGAGAAGATTCGGCGCGATTGGGAATTGGCGGGCGAGGAGTTTCGGCGCTTAGACGCCGAGGACGCGCAAGCCGGCGGCGCGGGCCAATTGGGCCTGATCGCCGTCGAAGGTGTAAAAATCGTCGGCGGCAAGCGCCAGGGCGGAAGCTACGTGGAGGGCATCCAGGGCGCGGCAACCCAGGCTGGGCGCGTAGCGCCGGGCAAGTTCGCGCGCCCGCGTCCAGGTTTCCGCGGGCAAATCCTCCCATTGCCAGATGCCGGTTTGCAAGTCGTGGGTGAAGTTCTCCTCGATGGCCCGAGCCTCGCGCACGCTCCACCCCTTGGGCCGGGCCGTAATCGCGTAAACGATGCTGGTGAATTCGGTCTCGCCGAACGGCGTAACCATAAATACAGGATGATGGGCCCGGGCCAAGGAAATGGCGGAGCGGGAGTTTACGTCGCGGCCATACAGCGAAACGAGGAAACTGGTGTCCGCGTAGGAATTCAAAGGCGGCTGCGGTCCTTTCGAAGCATCTCGGCGACGTTGAGGTCCATGCGCCGGCTGCCAAAGATCTTCTTCTGGCGGGCGGCGAAATCCGGGTAGGCTTTCCCGGCGGCCGGTTCGGGAATGATGCGGGCGAGAATTTCATGCCGCTTGCGGAGCACCAGCGCCTCGCCGCGGCGGAGCGGCCCCTCGACCTTGCGCGAGAACTCCTGGCGAACCTCCCGGACGGTTACGTTCTTCATGTTACACATTTTAGGTGTAACTTGGGGAAGAAGTCAAGGGGACGGGGACGCTGGTGTCTGTCCCAGTCCCCCAACGCGCAGGCACTATCCCGAGGCTGTATCACCAGCGGTGTGGCGCAAAGAGCCCGTTTGTGGGCTCTGGGAATCAGGCTCTCTTCCGGCAAATGCTCGATGCAGGCATTTCCTCTGGCGACGAGCCGTTCGAAGAGGTGGCTGAGGTGAGCCGTCAACTTCCACAAGTCAATAGGGGGAAATCACAGACTTCACGGACCATGTTCGGCGCCCACCCGCTTGACTTCAAGGGCAGTCCGCATTACTCTCTAGCTAATTCCGGGGAATGAATTGGAGTGTTACCAGCTTACGAATTACAGGGAATTATACGTCGGTCGACAGGGCAGATAGGCTGGGAGTTGCTCCATATCTCGCCACATGCCAAAGAGGATGCTCTTTCCAGTACGGTGGCTAATCTCAGGGCAGGGAATCGCCTGGTTAGCCTCTCTCGTCGCCACCACCCTGATGTCCTTCCTGCTGTGGTGGTTTGCGCTTTTCTACCCGGCGTGGCCGCTCGATTCAACTTTCGAGCAACTCTACTCTAAAATTGGGGCGCACTCTTCGATGGGGGGACTGAATTCATCCATTAAATTGATTTACCTCGCCAAAGGAGACACCATTCAGATAACAGATGACAACTGTCGACCTTCTCTTGGATGCCCTAACCGATTGGGGGCTCAGGTGGACTTTGCGGAAGCCCCAAAGAGATTCCTGTGGCGAAATGTACACGCCGGCCTGATCCGTAATTTGGCGGATGCCGGGGCGAGCATCGTTGCTTTCGACATTATCTTTGATAAGCGCGCGGGCCAGTGCCAGGCAGCCGTGGATAATAAACTCGCAGATACGATCCGGGTGGCTGGAGTGAAAACTCGCGTCATTCTCGGCGTTGAGGATGTGGACGTCAGGACACGGAAGCCTGAAGGCCTCAGCGACTCCCTTTGTAGCGCCATCGGAAGTTATTGGGGTCTGCTCAAAATAGGAGACGTTAGCGGGAAAACCCAGCTTCGACACGTCTTGCTTGCGGAGGCTTTAGCGCCGAATTCAATTTCAGCGGACGCAACGCTGGGTGCGAACCCGAGCCTTGCCCTTAGGGTGAAACTGGCCTTCATGGAGCACGAGGCAGCAGCGTCAACCTGGGTCAGTATGGATCTTAAGAGGCGGCAGTTAATTCTTCATACAGCCAATGGTGGCGAGGAGAAAATTGCTTGCGACATTCGGATCGCACCGGCAGAGAATAGTTCGCCGCGGCGGTTCGAGGCATTTATACCTGTACATCTCCCAAGTGAAGCTGCGCTGAACAATGCTTCCGCCGATTATCAGCAAGCCTATTGTTCGGCATCCCGAAAATATGACAAGAAAATTGTAATAGTGGGCGCGGGAGTTGAGAAAGAAGACCAGTATTGCGTTTCTCCGGGTGAGGTTACCGTATATGGATACCAGGTTCATGCCGCTGTCCTCAGTGATCTTCTGAACGGCACATTCCCACACCACCCTGGACCGGTGTTTCAAGTCCTGGGGCTGTTCATTTTTTGTATCCTCGGCTCCGCGATTCGACTCTGGCGGAGAACAAGTCAAGCCATTGAGGTTCCCAAGCTCAAAGAATGGATCGGAAGGATACCGGTGGCGCTCCTCATGCTTGCAGGGGGCTACTTGCTCGCAGCGGGGCTTTTTTATAATTTTGCCCACTTGAGCTTGGAGTCGAGTTACTACTTCCTGGCAGGAACCCTGGGCTACTTCTGGAGCGGCGGCGTTCTCCTAAAGCGAAGAGACGCCGCTCCCTCATGGGATACACCGTAGCAGATTTTTGAGGGAGGGGGTAAGGCTATGCGCAAGTGGCTGTTTTGCTGTTGGTTTCTGGCGTTTTCTGTGGTTTCCCTCAGTTTGGGCACAGTTGTTGCGGCCCCTCATGCGGACGAGACTAGTCAAACCGCCGACGTTGCGGGATATATTGATGCGATCGTAGTCGGAAATCAACCTGCTTCGACGGTTGAAGCGGGCCAAATGGCAGTCAACACAGTCGGGGCACATTCTCACATGGCGCTGCACTACGGCGACATGTTGAGTACAGGCCCGGATGTCAGCGCCAGTCTTCGAATAGGCCACCCGCTGCAGGACTTCACCCTCTACCCTGCTAGTCAAATCCAACTCGTTGATCCTCATACACTACGTTTTAAGCTGGGCAAGCTCTTCGAGCAGGCACATGACTACTTTCTAGTGATTACGGACTGGACTTCCCTAGGCGTCCATGGCACAGCATTTCAGGCGGAAGCGAGTTCCGGGGGGGTTAAGGTGGCACAATTGGAAGGTGAACTGATTATAGGTTCCCCAGGCACGACAACGTCAAACCAACAGGTTCTTCCAGCCTGCCGTGACAAGCTTGTGGCTCCGTGCAGGTTGGAGCCACTCAAGCTTCTGACCCTCACGAAACAACAAGAAGCGGTGCGAACCTATCCCATGGGCCGACCCGAGTGCCGGACGATCGTCAATGCCTACAGTGATGTGGTAATTGCCGCCAAACCCCAGTTCCCGCCCGAAAGTCTAATCCCCAACTTCGAGTCGCCACAGGCCCGGGCCGAGAGTTTTCGGGAGTCCCGGTTTGAAAGCTTCTGGCAACCCGACTCCAAGGCCTATTTCGAAACGCTTGGCGATGTCTATGTCGACTGGGGTGATGGCGATAGGGCGCTACGTGCCTACCAGCAAGCTGGTCAGGGTCAACGTCAGGGCAACGATCTGGCGATATTTTACGACAAACTGGCAAATGCCCTGCGGCTCGCCAGGCAACTGGATGAGGCGGAAAGTTACTACCAGAAAGCTCTGAGTTTAAACCCCGCCTTCGCCTTCCCCTACAATGGCCTTGGGGAGGTGTATCGTGACCGGGCCTTGGCTGAAATCGGGGAGGGCCGTTTGGAGCAGGCGAGCCCTCTCTTGGAGAAGGCGGGGGAGTACTACAAGCATTCGCTTGATCGTTCACTTTGGGGCAAGGAAGCGGGACGCAATCGTGCCATACCCCTGACCAATCTTGGCAATCTGGCGTTACTGGATCTCAGCGTCATAACTCGGACCAGACGGCAAGCTCTCACGGCGGAACAGCTTCAGGCGGTTGTTCAGGAAGCTGACGCGCTCTTTGGAGAATCACTCGATGAGTACCCGGGTTACCCTTACGCAGTCACCGGACGAGCCAATGCTTACATGGCGAGTGCCCAGATCTACGCAGCGGCGGGACAGACCGATAAGAAACAAGTGGCTTTCGCATCCGCGGAATCCACCCTGAAAGGCCTCATTGACCAATACCCGACGTTTGCGCCTGCTTACGTTGGCCTCTCTGAGGTTTACCGGGAACAAGGCAACACGAAGGGGTTCATCGATCAACTTAATCGCGCGCGTGAGCTTGACCCTAAACCTGGATTCCAGTTGGATTACGATAAAGTATTTGTGTATCAGGAGACGGGCGGTGTTCACAAGCCTGGTTAATGTTGCATTCCGAGACAGCCCGTTTCAATGGTCCGCGCCCCCAACTTGATTCCAACCTATGCAGGGTGCATTTCAGACGGCCAGTGCCACTGGCCCCTACATATTTTGTTGCCGGCACAACGCGCGGCGACGCAAGGTCGTAATTTGTGGGGGCGCCCCTGGTGGGCGCCCACCCCGGCC
>Ga0326727_10005865_pt1 | contig 34475 bp, 28 predicted proteins | sample MB2enrmetagenome_FD_207643 | JGI IMG/M metagenome (GOLD analysis project Ga0326727, IMG submission 207643) | Lab enriched peat soil microbial communities from McLean, Ithaca, NY, United States - MB29MY | ecosystem: Environmental > Terrestrial > Soil > Wetlands > Peat | place: USA: New York...
CCCTGCAGGCTGAAGGAGGCAAAGACGAAGCGATCGAGAAGGCGATTTCGGAAACGACCCTGAAGAGATTCGACGCGGAGTTGGGCCGGCTTGACCCGAAGGCGCCCGACTATGCCGCGCAACGCGAGAAGATCGAGAACCGCCGCCTGGAGTTTCAATGGCATGAAATGGAGATGGCGCACTGACCTGCCACATTTATACCGGAGATTGATATGTCCATCCTGGCCATCAACGCGGGATCGAGCAGCCTGAAGTTCGGCTTGTTCAACGAGCCTGATTGCGCCCCCCTGGTGACCGGGGAAATCGATTGGGCGGACGGGAACCGCGACGAAGCGCAACTCATCGTGCGGCCCCGTCAAGGCACCGTTGTAAAATCGCGGCTGCCGCTGCCGGACAGCTCAACCGCCGCGGCGCGGGCCCTTCAAGCGGCCCTGGCCGCCATGCCGCGCGGGGCCGAGGCGGCGGCGGAGATCAGCGCCGTGGGGCACCGCATCGTCCACGGGGGGCCGGAGTTCCGGGACAGCATTTTGATTGACGACACGGTGAAGGCGGCGATTGGCAAGTGGAGCGAACTGGCCCCCCTGCACAACCCCCCCGCGCTCAAGGCCATCCAGGCGGTGGAAGAAACCCTGCCGGGCAAGCCGCAGGTGGCGGTTTTCGACACCACTTTCCACGCCGGCCTGCCGCCCAAGGCGTATCTCTACGCCGTGCCTTACGACTGGTATCAGCGCTGGGGCATCCGCCGGTTTGGTTTTCACGGGATCAGCCACGCCTACTGCGCGCGGCGGGCGGCGGAGATCATGGGACGGGACCTGGGCCCACTGCGCCTTGTGTCCTGTCATTTGGGCGGAGGCTGTTCGGCCACGGCGGTGCGGGGAGGCGCGGCGGTGGCCACGACCGGCGGGTTTGGCCCCATGGAAGGGTTGATGATGGGAACGCGCTGCGGCTCCATTGACCCGGGGGTGCTGATCCATCTGCAACGCCAGGAAGGGTTGACGTGCAAGGAACTGGACCGGACGTTGAATTACTTTTCAGGGCTGCTGGGCATTTCCGGCGTTTCGCCCAACCTCGCGCAAGTGGAAGTGGCGGCGGCGCAGGGGAACAAGAGGGCGCAACTGGCCTTCGAGATGTTTGCGGACCAGGTGCGCGGGGCCATCGGACGCCTGGCCGCCACGCTGGGGGGAATCGATGCGCTGACCTTCACCGACCGCGTGGGCGAAGGGTCCCCCGCGTTGCGAGCGGCGGCCTGCGCCGGGCTTGGGTTCATGGGCATTTCTCTTGACACGCAGCGCAACGCCGAGGCCCGGCCCGACACCGATATTGCCGCGCCCGGCTCGCCCGCGCGGATCATGGTCATCCATACTGAGGAGGAACTTATGGTGGCCCGTGAAACCCGTCGCGTGGCGGGCCGGCAACGGCCAGGGCCGGCCGGCCCCAGGAGGGCGGACAGCGCCAAGGTCAAGGCGGCGGCGTGCCTGGTTTCCTGAGCGCCAGCTTTTTGATCCGGGAATTCAACGTGCTGGGCTTGAGTCCGAGCAACTCGGCGGCGCCGCCCGGCCCATGCACCTTCCACTTCGCTTTGCCGAGGGCGGCGAGAATATTGTCGCGCTCCAATCGCCGCAGCTCCACGTCGCTGAACACGGGCGCATCGGGGCCGGGAGGAGGTTGGGCCGGGGCCGGGGCGACCGGCGACGCGGCGGCTCTCTGGAGGCCGGGGAAATCAAACCACAACGTGCCGTTCTGGGCCAGGATCAAGGCGCGTTCGATGGTGTTTTGCAATTCGCGGATGTTGCCGGGCCAGTCGTGGTTGTGAAACTGGGCGATGTGGGCCTGGGTGAGCCGGGCGGGGGGCAGTTTGAGTTTGCGGGCCGATTTCTCCAGAAAATGCGCCGCCAGCAGGGGGATGTCTTCCTTGCGCTCGCGCAGGGGGGCGACCCGGATGGGGAAGACGTTGAGCCGGTAGTAAAGGTCGCGGCGGAAACGGCCGGTTTCGACTTCCTTGGGCAAATCGCGGTTGCTGGCGGCGATGATGCGGACATCGACGGTGCGCGTTCGCTCCTCGCCAACGCGCTCGTATTGACCCTCCTGCAGGACGCGCAGCAACTTGCTTTGCAGTTCCAGCGGGATTTCGCCCACTTCATCCAGCAGCAGCGTGCCGCCTTGCGCGGCTTCAAACCGGCCGGCCCGGTCCCTGAGCGCGCCGGTAAAGGCGCCTTTGACATGGCCGAAAAACTCGCTTTCGTACAGCTCCCGGGGAATGGAGGCGCAATTGACGCGGATGAGCGGATGATCGCGCCGGCGGCTGAGCTTGTGGATTTCGCGCGCCACCAATTCCTTGCCCGTGCCGGATTCGCCGAGGATCAGCACGGCGGCGTCGGTCGGCGCCACGACCTCGATCTGGCGCAGGACGTGTTTGAGGGCGGCGCTTTGGCCGATCATTTCGCCGAAGGCCCCCGCCTCCCGGACCTCCTCCTGCAGCAGCGTGTTTTCCAATTCCAATTGCGCCTTGAGGCGTTCGATTTCCTCGAAGGCCCGGGCGTTGACGAGGGCCGCGCCGATGTGATCGGCAAAAATCCGCAGCCATTCGGGCGTTTGTTCCGGGGTGGGAATGCGATAGTACTGCGCCAGGACGCCCAGCATCCGGCCCTGGAACAGAATGGGCTGGCCGTTGAAACCCTGAATATTCGGCTGGCGGGCCGATGGATAGCCGCCCAGGCCATCCAGATCGCGCCGGGGATTGTTGGTGATGATGGCCTGGCCCGTGGCGGCAATCCGGCTGATGGCCCCAACGCCCAGCGGAATGCGCCGCAGCTCGTCCTCGGCCTGGCGCGTTTGCGGGCCGCGCTCCGAGAGGGAGGACTCCGCGCTGGCGACCAGGTGGAGGCAGCGGGTTTGATCGGGGCATTGGGGGCGGGCGGGGCAGGAGGCGCAGAGGTCGCCTTTATCGACGAGCCAGAGCCGCGCCATGACGGCATGGGGGCGCTCGGCCAGGCATTGGACGACCTTGCGGAGCAGATGATCCACAGAGCGTTCCGGAGCGATTTCCAGGAGCAGGGCCCTCAGGGAATCAAACTCCGGCTTATAATCGAGCGGCAACTCCACCTGGGTCTATATACCCGCACAGGAACGGAATGACAATCCCGCGCGCGGGCGAAGCATCCGCCCGATGGCGGGAGAAGGGCCGACGGGACGGTTTTGCCAGGGTGCATTTCACTTTTTCTGGCGCTTCTCTGCCTCGGGAAAGGTTTCAGCGATTGACACGATCGAAAATTGGCCATTGAAAATCTGTCATCTGTCATGTCGTCAGACAAACGACTTCCGATGACCAATGACAGATTTTCAACGAGCAAATCTCAATCGAAAAGTTTGAAATCTTAAGACATCACGTCACCGACAGAACCTTCCCACAAAAGTGAAATGCACGCGTTCTGCCAATTAATACAGCAAACTATTTGCCCCGGGGGACGGGTTCATGCAAGATAAAGGGATACGCCTAAAGGGCTGGAGGAAAGAATGAAGTTTGCTTTTTTGCTATTATTGTGGGCGGCTGGCGGCAACGCGGCGGCGGCCGAGACGGGCGCGGACGGCGCCGGGGCGTTTGCGACCGGGCATTACCGTAACTTGTTCGCCGAAGACGGCCATGCGCAGACGGACATCCGGGCGAAAGTTGATGCGGCCTTCCAGCAGTTGTTCCACGGCAGTGCGGTGGACCAAACGGTGTATTTCGCCGCGGGCGGCAACTCGAATGGGCCGCTGGCCTATATCGCAGACACTTGGAACCACGATGTGCGCACGGAGGGATTGTCCTACGGCATGATGATTGCGGTGCAGATGGACCGGAAGGCGGAGTTCGACGCGTTGTGGAACTGGTCGAAAACCCACCTGTATCAAGCCTCGCCCAAACATCCCTCTTACGGGTTTTTTTCATGGCAGGCGAGGACGAACGGCGAAGTGCTGAGCGAATATGTCGCGCCGGATGGCGAGTCGTATTACGCCATGGCGCTCTATTTCGCGGCGAACCGCTGGGGCCGCGGCCAGGGCATTTACAATTACAAGGCGCAGGCGGATGAGCTGCTGACCCACATGCGGCATCGCCAAATCATCAAGGGCCAGGCCGTCCAATGGCAGAACGGGGCTCTGGTCACCAACATGGCCACCGCCGGGGCGCTGTTCGATGCCGGGCACAAAATGATCCTGTTTTCGTCCAGTCCCGGAGTCTCCGCGTTCACCGATCCTTCCTACCAACTGCCGGCGTTTTATGAGTTGTGGGCGCGATGGGGCCCGCCTGGCGACCGGGATTTTTGGCTGGCGGCGGCGGCGGCCAGCCGCGATTTTTTCCCGCGCGCGGCCAACCCGGTCACGGGCCTGACCCCCGACTGCGCGAAGTTTGACGGCACACCCACCGCGCCCGCATGGGACCCTGGCGCGGTGAATTTCAGAGCCGACGCGTGCCGCACCGCCGCCAATTGGTCGGTGGACTGGTCGTGGTGGGGAAAGGACGCGCGGGAACGGGACCTGAGCGACCGCTTGCAGGCGTTCTTCGAGAGGCAGGGCCTGGCGACATACGGCAACAAGTTTACGCTGGACGGTGTCCAACTCGAGAGGGGGCGTGTGCCGGCGCTGGAGGCCATGAACGCGGTGGCGAGCCTGGCCGCCACCCAGCCGCGCGCGAAGGAATTTGTGGAAACTTTGTGGAACATACCGGCCCCCCGGGGAATCTATCGTTACTACAACGGACTGCTCTACATGATGGCGCTGCTGCATTGCAGCGGCGAGTACCGGATGTGGATGCCGCGATAAGGCCCAACGGCCAACGCGGACTTGCTTTTGCGGCGCGGCCTGCTTAACTGGCGTCAGATCATGAAGAAGCAAGTCATCTTTTCCAGGCATTCCCGGCGCCAGTTCATCAAATACGGCTCGCTGGCCGCGGGAGCGGTCATGGCGGGGCCCTGGCTGCTGCGCGGGCAGAACCTCAACAGCCGGCTGAACATTGCGCAAATCGGGTGCGGGGGAAAAGGCATGAGCGACGCGCAATGGTGCGCCCAGGAAAACCTGGCGGCCTTGTGCGACGTCAACTCGGCCAACACCGACGCCATCAACGAGCTTCTCAAACAAACCGGCGCCACCGCCAGGGTCTATAAGGACTTCCGCGAGTTGTTGGACAAGGAAAAGAGCCTGGATGCCGTCGATATCGCCGTGCCCGATCATTCGCACGCCGTCATCGCGGCCGCGGCGATCAAACTGGGCAAGCACGTCTATTGCCAGAAGCCGCTGACGCACGACGTGGCCGAAGCGCGGCTGTTGCGGGACCTGGCGCGTCAGCACAAGGTGGTCACGCAAATGGGCAATCAGGGCAGCGCGTCGGACGGGTTGCGGTGGGGGGTGGAACTGGTGCAGTCGGGGCTGATCGGCCCGGTGCATGAGGCCTACGTCTGGACCAATCGCCCCATCTGGCCGCAAGGCCTGGACCGGCCGGCGGGGTCGGACCCGGCGCCGGCGAATTTGGACTGGGACCTCTGGCTTGGCACCGCCCCCCTCCGTCCCTACAAGGGCGAGTGGCCGGAAGCGCAGGCGGCGGAGTTGCAGCCCTACCTTTATTTCAGCAAAAACGTCTATCAACCGTTCAATTGGCGGGGCTGGGTGGATTTCGGCACGGGCGCCCTGGGGGACATGGCCTGCCACACCGTCAACTGGCCTTTCCGCGCCCTCAAGCTCGGCTACCCGACGGAGATCGAAGCCGGTTCGTCCGGGATGAAAGCGGAGATGTACCCCGCCAGCTCGCGCATCCGCTTCGAGTTTCCGGCGCGCGAGGGTCTGCCGCCGGTGACGCTGCATTGGTCGGACGGCAGCAACGCGCCGCCGGCGCAGATCACGGCGGACGTGACGGCGGTGTTCGGGCGCATCTCCCGGAGCGGCTGCATCATGGTGGGGGAAAAGGGGATGGTGTTTTCGCCGGACGACGGGGACCAGGAACTGCGGATTTTTGTCAAGTTGAAAGACGACAAGGAACTGACGGCGGCCCCGCGGCACGAAGGGGCCAGGGCCGTGCCGCAAACCATCCCGCGCAACGCCTTTGACAACCAGGAACCGCCCGACTTTCGCCATCACATGGAATGGTTCGCGGCCTGCAAAGCCGGCAAGCCCGAAGCGCCCTATTCGAACTTCGACATCGCCGCCTACCTGACCGAGATCATGCTGCTGGGCTGCGTGGCGTTGCGGGCCGGACAGAAAATCGAGTGGGACGGGCCGGGCATGAGGGCCAAAAACGCCCCGGGCGCGGCGCGTTTGGTCAAACGCGATTATCGGGCCGGCTGGAAGCTTTAGGGAGCGGCGGGAACAGCTTCGAGGAAAGCAGCCCCATCCGGGCCAGCCGCCAGGTCAAGCCGGTGTGCAGGCAGCCCAACCCATAGGTGACACTGCGCCGGAAGTTGATGGAAGAGGCCTCCTGAAAATAGCGCGTCGGGCAACTGACCTCCGCAATCGTGTAGCCGAACCACAGAATCTCCGCCAGCATCTGGTTGTCGAAAACGAAATCGTTGGAATTCTGCGACAAGGGCAGGCGTTCCAGCAGTTGGCGGGAAAAGGCGCGGTAGCCGGTGTGGTATTCGGAGAGCTTGGCCCCCAGCAAGACGTTCTCCGCCAGGGTCAGGCCGCGGTTGGCCACGTATTTCCACAGCGGCATGCCGCCGCGCAAGGCGTAGCCGCCCAGAATCCGGCTGCCCAAAACACACGGATAAAGATCGGCGGCGATCATGGACGCCATGGCCGGGATCAGCTTCGGGGTGTACTGGGAATCGGGATGGACCATGATGACGATGTCCGCCCCCTCCTGCAAGGCCAGGCGGTAGCAACTCTTCTGGTTGCCGCCGTAGCCCAGGTTCTTGGAGTGGGTGAGCACCAGGGTGTTGGGCAGGGTCTTGGCGATTTCGGAGGTGGCGTCACGACTGGCGTCATCCACCACGATGACCTGGTCCACGACCCCCTGCTCCATGACCTCCTGGTAACATTGCACGAGCGTTTTGGCCGCGTTGTAAGCGGGCATGACCACAACGATTTTTTTTCCTCGAAACATAACGTGCCATTAAACGCGGCGCAGCATACGCAAAACGGCCGCGCTTGGAAAGCCCGGATCACATCCGGATCCGAATCCTGATCGTCATCTTAATCTTAATCCTAATCCTAATCTTAATCGTCCCTCTTGAAGATTAAGATTACGATTAAGATTAGGATTAGGAGGAGAAGAGGCTAATTTCCGGGCGCAACGAGTTGAAAGTATTGTTGGGCGCCGCTGATGGGGTTGGTGTAGGGATTGCCCGCGCCAGGCACGTTGGTAAAGACGTTCGTCGCGGCGGAGGCGGTTTGCAGGGAAAAGAGCGAGGCGGGGTCGTTCCAACTCAAGACCACATTGCCGCCGGCCAGTTGAATGTTCAGGACAATGGGTTCGAGCACCACCACCAGGCTCGCGGCATCGGTGGCGTTGCTGTAATCCAGCGTGTCGGCCGGGGTGAAGAGGACGGACAAGGTGTTGGTTCCCGGACCCAATTCCGCGGCGGCGGACGGGGCATAGACGAAGCTGCCGGGCACATTCGCCGTGGCATTGAGTTGGTTGGACCCCAAAGGTGTGCCATAGGCGATGGCGGACGGCGCGCTCCAGCTCAGCACGGGCATCGCCATGGTGACGGTGAGCGTGCCGTTGCTCAAGGTGACGACGTAGTTGGTTTCGAGGTCGTTCGGGTCCACCAACGCGGGAATAATGTCATACGCGCCGACCGGGCTGTTGGTCGTGGCGTTGCAATTGTAAGTGGCGGTGATGTTGTCGCCGTTCTGCAAGCCAAGGATCGCGCCCGTGAACACCGGGCTGGGCTGGCCATAAACCTGGCTGGCGTTGGAGGCCGTCACGCTCAAGGGCGCGGGCGTGACCACCAGGCTCACATTGCCGGTTGCGTTGGTATAGTCCAGCGCGTCGCTCGGAGTGAAAAGGACGGAAAGCGTATTGGTGCCCGTGTCCAGCACCGCGCCGGCGGAGGGCGCGTAGGCGAAGTTGCCGGGGACGTTGGCCGCGGCGTCGAGCTGGTTGGAGCTTAGGGCTGTGCCATAGACGATGTTGGCGGGCGCGGCCCAACTGAGCAAGGGAAGGGCGGCCGTGACGGTGAGCGTGCCGTTGCTCAGGGTGACGACGTAGTTGGTCTGGCGATTGGCCGGGTCCACCAGTGCGGGCGTAATGGCATACGTCCCCGGCGGGCTCTTGCTCGTGGCGCTGCAACTGTAAGTGGCGGTAATATTGTCGCCATTCTGCAAGCCGGTGATCGCGCCTGTGAACACGGGGTTGGCCTGCCCATACGGCTGGCTGGCATTGGAAGCGGTCACCGTCAATGGGGCGGGCGATACGGCCAGGTTGACCCCATCGCTCGCGCTGGTGTAATCCGCCGTGTTGCTCGGCGTGAACAGGACGGAAAGAGCACTCGTGCCAGTGTTCAACACCGTCCCGGCGGAGGGCGTATAGGCGAAACTGCCCGGCACGTTGGCGCTGGCATCGAGTTGGGAGGGGCCGAGCGCCGTGCCATAGGTGATCGCGGCCGGCGTAGCCCAGCTCAGCACGGGCGCGGCCATGGTGACGGTCAGCGTGCCGTTGCTCGGGGTGACGATGTAGTTGGTTTGGCGATCCTGCGGGTCCACCAATGACGGGGTGATGGCATAAGTTCCCACCGGGCTGTTGGTCGTCGCGCTGCAACTGTAAGTGGCGGTGATGTTGTCCCCGTTTTGCAGGCCGGTGATTGTGCCCGTGAAGGCGGGGTTGGTCTGGCCATAAGTGCGGCTGGCATTGGAGGCCGTCACGGTCAACGGCGCGCGTGACACCGCCAAATGCACCGTGTCGGTCGCGCTGTTGTAATCGACCGTGTCGCCTGGAATGAAAGTGACAGAAAGGGTGTTGGTCCCCGCGTTCAGGACCGTGCCGGCGGATGGATTGTAGGCGAAAGAACCGGGCACGTTCGCCGTGGCATCAAGCTGGGTGCCGCTGAGGGCCGTGCCGTAAGTGATGGAGGACGGCGCGGACCAAGTCAACGAGGGGGTGGCTTTCGACACCGTCAGGCTGAATTGGAAGGCTTGCGCCACGCCGTTATTAAGGTTGGTGAACCACGCCGTGTTGGTGTAGGCGCCGACGGAGAGAAGGGCGGCGGCGGAGTTCAGGCCCACGCTGACGGTGGCGGCGGCGCCGCCGGCGGCCAGCGCGCCGCTGCCCGGCGAGGCGGAGAGCCACGGGGAGGCGGCGGCGAAAGTCCAGTTGAGCGCCACCGTTCCAACATTTGTCAAGGTGAAATTCTGATTGGTCACGCTGAACGGCCCGCCGAAAGGGCCGGAGGAGACAAAGCCCGCGTAGGGGGTGGCCAGCAGGAAGGGCGGGGAAGTGAGGGCGTTGATCAACGCGGCCCCGTTCGGCGTGCCCCAGCCGGTGCACAGATCGAAACCAGGCTCGGCGGAATACAGGTTGTGGCTCTGGGCATTGATGTTGTTGCCGGCGGTGATGTCGTGGAAACAGGAGGAGTAAGCGGTGGATGAGCCCAGCGAATAAACGACCGGATTAAGAAAGCCGACGCTGGTCCCGTTGCTGGCGGCTTGTTGATTGGCCAGGGCGGTGAAGCCGGCCCACAACGGCGCGGCGCAACTGGTCCCGCCAAAGGCGTTGGACTGGCCGTTGCCGAAGATGACCCAGATGTCGTAGGCGGTGAGGGCGACATCCGGAATATTGCGCAGGGTGGTCGAGGCGTGGTTGAGGCTGTTGCTGATCCCTTGCTGCCAGTAGGGGATGGAATAGGCGGAGCTGATGCCGCCGCCGCTGCCCCAGTAGCCGTTTCCGTTGGGGGACCAGGCGTTCCGGAAACCCAGGTTCCCCTCTTGCCAGACCGTTTCCGAATTGTAGGAGGCGCCGACCCCGTTCATGGTCAAGCTGGTGCCGCCGACACTGGTCACATAAGCGCTGTCGCACGGCACCCAGATGGTATTGACCCAGGCGTCGCCGTCTCCGGAGGCTTGGAAGAACGACTGGCCTTGAGCGGCCATCTTCTGGAACTGCGCGTCGATGGTGGTGTTGGGGTCGGGCGAGGGAGAGAAACACCAGGATGAACTGAATTGTTTGATCTGGTTGCTGGAGGCCATACTGTCAACAATATCTTCAAAGCCCGTGATGTCGGTGCCGGAGCCGGCTTGAAAAATCACCACGGCGGCCAGGCCCGGCGCCATGGCGATGGCCATCTCGATGTCGAGGGAGACTTCGTCCACGGCCGAGCCGGGCGGGCCGGTGTAATCGTCCACATTGTTGGTGATGAGGGGGACGTTGGGCAGTCCGCACAGCGTCTCGTAGGTCACAATGTCGTTGCTGTAGAAGCCGTCCAGTTCCACCAACCCGACCATCTGACCGGCGCCAGTGAGGGAGACGCCCGGAGCATAAGCGTTCCTGAAATCATAGCCCTGGTAATAGCCATCGTAGCCGGAGCCGGAGCCGGACGCGGGCGCCGATTCTGCGCCGGCCGGCTCCTTGTGGAGCAGGGGGCGCGCCACGGCAAAGTTGTCCAAACCGGCAACGTCCAGTATGGGCAAGGCCGCATCCACCGTCGGCTCAACGTCCGGGGCATGGAATCGCCGGGATTCGGTGGGATGCTGATAGGTCCGCAAAACGACGTGGAAGGCCTTTTCGACGTCCGAGGCCTTTCCCCGGACGTCCAGCAACATGCGGCTCTTGCGGGAATTAACAATCTCCAGGCCGTTGCTGCGGGCGAACTGCACGACCGTCTGGTAATCCTGCGCCGTGGGCCCGAACCGGTCGGCGAACTGCGCGGGCGTCAAGTACCGGTGATAATCGGGGCTGGCGGGATCGTAGAGGCGCCGCAGCAGGGCGGCCAGGGCGTCGCCGTTGCGCAAGGGCAGGCTGATGGCCAGGCGCAAGGAGTTGGTGCCCGGCAGGCGGCCCTGCGGCTGTGAGAGCGCTGCCGCAGGCGGGACGTGCCCCCGCAACGCGCACATTTCCCCGGCGCGGGCGGACGGCGGGACCGAAACGGCCAGCGAAAGCAGGACCACCGCCAAAACTTCCGGGCGGAAAAGGCAAATCGCAAAAACACTTCCGGAAGGGATTTTTCGCGATTTCATAGTTTTAAAAGCGCAGGTCTCGCGCCTGACGTCAGCCAGGCGGTGTGCGCGCAGCCATTGGCAACGATAACCAAATCCCGGGCGATTGTCAAAACCCCCAGTCAATCTGGCTTGCCGGCTTTGCTTTGCGGGGCGCTGTCTTCGATGCGGTAGAGATGGGTTTTGGTGCGGAGGTAGAAGGACTTGCCGGCCACCGAGGGGGAGGCCATCAGGCCGCTGTCCAGGGTGTTGGTCGCCAGGATGTCGCAGGAGCGGCCCGGCTTGAGCACGGTGGTGAGGCCCTGAGTGTTGAAGAAATAGAGCCGCCCATCCGCATAGATGGGCGACGCTTCGTAATTGCCGCCGATCCGGTCCGTCCACACCACTTCCCCGGTGCCGGCATCGAGACAGGTCAGAAAGCTCTGCTCGGCGGCGGTGTAAAGCAGGCCGTCCACCAGAATCGGCGAGGAGTATTTGCCGATGCGCGTGCCGCGCTGCCAAGCCACATGCGTGTCGGTGACGTCGCCCTGGCCGTCCGCCTTGACGGCGATCAGTTCGGCGAGACGCAGTCCGCTGACAAAATAGGCCACGCCGCGATCAAAGAGGGGACGGGGCGCCGCCGACCAGTCAGGATAGCGGACTTTCCAAAGCTCCCGGCCGTCGCGCGGGTCGTAGGCATAACAGGCCTTGGCCCCGGCGCTGAGCAGGAGCGGCTGGCCGGCATTGGTCACGATGATCGGCGTGCTGTGGGCTTTGCGCCTATCCCCCAGTCTCACCATGGGGTCCTGGACATCTTCGTCGTTGAAGGCGACGGACCGGTTGGTTTTCCAGACCGTCCGGCCGGTCCCTTTGTCGAGGGCAACGGTGTATTGGAGATCCACCCCGTCCAGCGTCAGGATGAGGAAATCTCCGAAAAGCACGGGGGAAGAGGAGGGGCCGCGGTAATGGCGGCAGGGCAGGTCGTTGCGCTGCCAGAGGACCGCCGCCGTGGCGGTGTCCAGACAAGCCGTGCCATAGCTGCCGAAGTGGACATAGACCCGGCCCGGCTCGATGACGGGCGAGGGGGTGGCGTAGCAGTTGACGTTGTTGCCGAGCGGCTCGGGGGCGTCGGCGTGGAATAGCTTCTTATTGACTGATATGCCGCCGTTTGCGGCGTCGAGACAAAGCGCATAGAAATCATGGCCCTCCGGGGTGGCGGTGGTGAGCCAGACCTGCCCGCCCATGACGACGGGCGTGGACCAGCCGCGAAAGGGGATGGCGGTCTTCCATTTGACGTTATTCGTCTCGCTCCAATGCAGGGGAAGGCCGGCGGCCTGTGCATGGCCATCCTGCGAAGGGCCGCGCATTTCCGGCCAGTCGCCCGCCGGCGCCGTCCGGGCCGCGGCCAGCATGAGCAGGAAGCAAAAGCCTGGCGCGAGGGCGCGCGTCATGCAGGCGGGCCGTTGTCGCCAATGGCTTCGACGGGGCAGCCCTCCTTGGCTTCCTTGCATTGGGCTTCCTCCTCCGGGCTGCCGGGTTGTTTGCAGACGTAGGAAAAACCCCCATCGTCGCTGCGGGTGAAATTGGCGGGGGCCGTTTCGCGACAGAGATCACAATCGATGCACTGATTATCAACGTAATACTTGCCGGCGACGTTATCCGGATATTTATTTGCAATGTCAGCCATAAGCTTCTTTCCAAGGACTATAATTCGGGTGGTGGAACCTCGGCAAGCTTTTTAGAATTTCAGCGCCTTGCCCGCCTCGGCCGCCCCGGCCAGGACGGCTCCGGGGGAAATGCCGAGGTAAATCATGCCGACCATGCACACGGCCAGCGGGATTTGCACGCCGGGCGGGACCGGGATGGGGGACAAGTCCGGGGGGTCCTTGGCCCAATACATCACCCGGATCACCGCAAAGTAATAATAGAGCGATATCACCACCCCGATGACCGCCACCCCCGCCAGCCAATAGCAACCGCTGTCCACCGCGCCGCGCTCGAGGACGGCCCTGAAGAGCAGGAATTTTCCCAGGAACCCCGCCAGGGGCGGAATGCCCGCCAGGGAGACCATGGCCAGCGCCAGGGCCCCGGCCAGCAAGGGCGAGCGGCGGCTCAATCCCGCCAGCGCTGCCATGTCCTCATTGTCCTTCATGACCACGCCGATGACCAGAAAGGCCGCGGCCAGGGTGAACAAGTATCCGGCCAGGTAATACAAAATCGCCACCGAGCCGGAGGCGTTGGCCGCCGCCACCCCCAGCAGCAAATAGCCGGCATTGGCGATGCTGGAATAGCCCAGCAGCCGTTTCAAATTGCGCTGCGGGATGGCGCACAGGTTGCCATACAGAATCGTTATGCCCGCCGCCACCATCAGCATCCGGTCCCAGGACACCGCCAGCCGGGGCAGGGCCACAAACAAGACCCGCAGCACCAGCACAAACCCGGCCGCCTTGGAGGCGATGGCCAGGAAGGCCGTGACCGGCGTCGGCGCCCCTTGATACACATCAGGGGCCCAGACCTGCAACGGGAAGGCCGCGATCTTGAAGCTCAATCCGAACAACACCAGCAGCACGCCCAGCCCATAGACCTTGTTGTGGATGAGCGCGGCCGATTCCCTGCTCAACAGGACAAAATTGGTGTGGTTGGCCGTGCCAAAGATCAGGGCGATGCCAAAGACCAGGAAGGCCGCCGCCAGCGCGCTCTGAATCAAATACTTGACGCCGGCTTCCAGGGACGGCAGGCGCGAGCGCTGAAAGCTCACCAGCACATAGAAGCTGGCGGAAATGAGCTCCAGCGAGACAAACACCAGCACCAGGTCGCTGGCCGCGGCGGCCAGCATCATCCCCGTCAGGGCCATCAGCACGATGACATGGAATTCTCCAATCCCCAACGGCATCCGCTCGGCGTCGTGGTGGGCGATGACCAGGACGAAGATGGCCGCCGCCAAAAAGATGCGCTGGAAAAAGACGGCCAGATCGTCCTGCGCCAGCATGGAGCCGGAAGCGGCCCAGCCGCGAGGCTCGACCAAGAAACTGGCGGCCAGGATGAGGAGCAGCCCCGCCACGGCCGCCACGCCGAGTTTCCACTTGGATTGCGGCGCCGTCCACAAATCCAGCAGGAGCAGCAGCAGGGCCAATCCCGCCACCGCGATTTCCGGCGTTAGATGAGAGAGGTTCATCGGGCGGAATGGCCTTTCGGGATGGGCGCCATGTCGAGGTCCTCCGCCCCGACCATGCGCACGACCGGCGCCACGCTGGCCTTGATGTTGTCGGTCAGCAACCGCGGGAAAAAGCCGAACAAAATAAGACACCCCAAAAGCAGCCCGTAAGGAAGCTTCCGCCAGGCGCTCAAAGCCTCTGAAAGTTCGGGCCACTGCTTGTCGCCATGCCAGATGTCGCGAATGGCGCGCAACATATAGACGCCGGCGATGACCAACGCGCCCCACACCGCCATGGCGCTGATCACCTCGGACCGTTGCCAGGCGCCAAACAGCACCAGCACCTCGCCAGGGAAGCCGGCGAACCCCGGCAACCCGCATCCGGCCAGCATGGCCATGATCATGACCGTGCCAATGAACGGCAGCTTCCGCAACAAGCCGCCCATCCGGTCCATGTCCAGCGTCTTGACTTCATCCCGCAGGTAACCGCTCAAGGCGAACGTCAGGGCCGCCAAAAACCCGTGCGCCACCATGATGACCACCGTTCCCGTGATGCCAATGGTGCCCAGGCTGGCGATGCCCAGAAAGGCGAACCCCATGTGCGCCACGCTCGAATTGCCGATCAACAGGTTCAAGTCCCGCTGGCGCATGGCCACCATCCCGCAGTAAAGAATGTTCCCCAGGCACAGCACGGAAAGGATGTTCGCCCAATTCTGCGCCTCGTCCGGCATGAGCGGCAGCGCCACGCGGATCAGGCCGTAGAGGCCGAATTTTTTCAGGACGCCCGCATGGATCATGGCGGTGGGGGTCGGCGCTGACCCATAGCCCAGCGGGGCCCAGGTATGAAACGGCCACAGCGAGACCAGGATGCCAAAACCAAACAAGAGCAGCGGGAAGATCAGCCGTTGCGGCGCCGCCGGCATGGGATGCGCCTTGAAGTATTGTGTCAGCCGCACCACATCGAGCGTGCGGTCATGGGCCGGCAATTGCAGGTAGAGCGCCAGGAACCCCAGCAGGACCAGCAGCGCCCCCAAGCTCAGGTAAAGGGTGATTTGGAACGTGGCATAGTTCTTATTTTCGCCCCGTCCCCACAACCCGATCATGATAAAGGTCGGCACCAGCGCCAGCTCGTGGAAAAAGTAGAAGAAAAACAAATCAAGCGACGCAAACGCGCCCAGGATGCCGCCGCCCATCATCAGGAGCAGGATGTAAAACTCCTTCTCGCGCGTGGTGATCTGCCGCGAGACGCACACCGCCGCAAAGACGACCGCCGCGCCCATGAGGATCAATCCCACGTTGAGGCCGTCCACGCCCACGTGGTAGCTGATGCCCAGCGCCGGGGCCCAGTCCTGCTGTTGCATGAATTGGAAGCCGTCCGCCGCTTTCTGGCCGTCGAATTTGCAGAACACCGCCACCGCCAAAAGAAGCGAGGCCAGCGTGGCCAGCAACGCGACGCCGCGGATGACAAACCGGTAATTGCGCGGGATGAGCAGGATGAGCAGCGCGCCCAGCATCGGCAGCAGGAAAATGTAGGTGAGGGGCGACATCCGTTTACCTCAAGAGCATGAAATACAGCGCCAGCGCGATGCCGGCCGCGAACAAAAAGGTGTAGGTTTGCAGATTGCCGGTCTGGAGCAGGCGCAGGCCGCGCCCGGCCAGGTCCGTCGTCCCTTGCACGCCTCGAATGACCCATTGCAGCACGATGTCGGCTCCGTTGGCAAAAGTGGCCAGCGCATCCTGCGTCACGGCAATGAGCGAGGCGTAGATGTCGTCGAAATAAAATTTATGCCGCAGCAGGCCGGTCAAGGATTGGAATTTCAGGGGCAGGGGATCGGAGGCGGCATTGCGGTAGAAATGGAAAGCCAGGGCCAGCCCGACGGCGAAGGCCAGCAACCCGTCGCAGGCCGCCATAGGCGCGGCGCGGAACGGTTCCAATGGGGCGAACACTTCCGGCGCCTGCCCGCCAAATTGGGGCGCGATGAATTGGATAATGCCGAGAAATCCGCCGAACACCGAGGCCAGCGCCAGCACCATCAGCGGCCGCGTCATCACCGCGGGCGATTCGTGGGCGTGGTCCGGCAGATCGGATTTGGCCTTGCCCAGGAACACGACAAAGAAGAGGCGGAACATGTAAAAGGAGGTGAGGAAAGCGACCAGGATGCCCACGGCGAACAAAGTCATGCTCTGCTTGTAAACCGCGGCCAGGATGGCGTCCTTGCTGAAGAACCCGCTCAAGGGCCAGACGCCGCACAGGGCCAGCGTGCCGGCCAGAAAAGTCCAATACGTCACCGGCATTTTCTTTCGCAACCGGCCCATTTTCCAGATGTTCTGCTCCTGGCTGAGGGCGTGGATGACCGAGCCGGCGCCCAGGAACAGGAGGGCCTTGAAAAAGGCATGGGTGGCCAGATGAAACATCGCCGCCGGCGGCTCGCCCACCCCGGCCGCCATCATCATGTAGCCCAATTGCGACAAGGTCGAGTAGGCCAGGATGCGTTTGATGTCATCCTGCTGGCAGGCCATCAGCGCCGACATCAAGGCGGTCAACCCGCCAATCCAGGCGATGACCGACAGAGCCGGGGCGTTGAAGATGAAAAACACCCGGCACACCATATAGACGCCCGCCGCCACCATGGTGGCGGCGTGGATCAAGGCGCTGACCGGCGTGGGGCCTTCCATGGCGTCGGGCAGCCAGACGTGGAGGGGGAATTGGGCCGATTTGCCCACCGCGCCGCAAAAGATCAACAGCCCCACGCCCGTGGCCGCCGTGTCGAATAGCTCCGGGTTGTTCAACATCTGCGTGCGCGCCTCCGCGAAGTTCACCGTCCCCGTAACCGCCCAAACCAGCAGGATGCCGTTGAAAAAGCCGAAATCCCCAAGGCGGTTGGTCAAAAAGGCCTTCTTGGCCGCGTCCGCCGCCGAGGCGCGCTCATACCAGAAGCCGATGAGCAGGTAGCTGCTGAGTCCGACCAATTCCCAAAAGATGAACATTTCGACAAAATTATCGCTCAGCACCACCCCCAGCATGGCAAAGGTGAACAGGCTCATCTCCGCGAAAAAGCGGGCTTCGCCAGGGTCCCCCTTCATGTAACCGATGGAATAAATTTGGATGACGCCGCCCACCCCCGTGACGATCAGCAGCATGAGCAGGCTCAGCGGGTCGAAGTGCATGCCGAAATGGACGCTGAGATGGCCCACTTGCAGCCAAGTAAGGCTGGTGTCCTGGGGCGGCGCCGACGCGATGCTGTCGCAGAACAAACTGATGCTCAGCAGCAGCGAAATGCAGACGGCCCCCACCGACAGGCCGGCGCTGAAACGCGGGTTCTTGAGCGTGAACAGCGTGATGACCGCCGTCGCCAGCAGCGGCAGGAACAGGATCATCCATGGCAGGGGGTCGTACATGGCTACAGCCTCATCGTGGCCAGGTCCTCGACATGGGTGGTCTGGCGGCGGCGATAGAGCGCGACGATCAAGGCCAGGCCCAGCGCCACCTCGGCGGCGGCCACGGTGATGACAAACACGACCATGACCTGCCCATCGAGGTTGTTGTTGAAGCGGGAGAAGGCGGCCAGGGCGAGGTTGGCGGCGTTGAGCATGAGTTCCAGCGACATATAAATGACCAGGATGTTGCGGCGCACAATGACGCCGAGCAGGCCGATGCAGAACAGCAGCACGCTCACCACCAGGTAATCCTGCAGGTTGACGGGGTTCATTTCAGGTCCCTTTTGCTCAACAGCACCGCGCCGACCATGGCCACCAGCAGCAACAATGACAGAACCTCAAAGGGCAGGGCAAATTGCGTAAAGAGCGACTGCCCAAGAGCGATGGTCGAGCCTTCGATCTGTGGTTTGGCCAGGCTGAACCCCACCACGGACTGCTTGATGGTGCGAATCATGGCCACGGCTATCACCGCCACCGCCACCGCCGCCAGGCCGGCCATGACGGGTTTGATCCTGCGCTGCTCCTCTTCCTTCAAGTCCAGCAGCATGATGACAAAGACAAACAGCACCATGACCGCGCCGGCATAGACCAGCACCTGCACGGCGGCGATGAAGAAGGCGTGCAATTGGACGAAAAGGCCGGCCATCGAGACGATGGTCAGGACCAAAAACATGGCGCTGGTCACCGGGTTGCGCGTGAACGGGTTCCACACCACCAATACGCCGCACAGCAGCGTCAGAATGGCGAATAAGTAAAAGAACGCAATTTCCATTTATTTGTGCTTCCACTTCCAAATCTGGTCGTTATGCACGCCGCCCAGGGCCAGAAGCTTCTCCTTGTTATAGACCATTTCCTTCCGGGTCAACCCCGTCAACGAATAATCTTTCATCAGGAAGATCGCCTCCTCGGGGCAGACTTCCTGGCAGAACCCGCAGTAAATGCAGCGCAGCATGTCGATCTCAAATTCCTTGGGCGCCTTCTCCACGTTGCCGGCCTCGGGCGAGCCGGCCGGCCCCGGCGGGGTGATGCGGATGGCCTTGGGCGGGCAGATGAATTCACAAAGCTGGCAGGACACGCACTTGACGCGGTTTTCCGGGTCCCTGACCAGGTAGGGCGCGCCGCGAAAGCCGGGAGGCACCGTCCATTTTTCCTCCGGATACTGCAGGGTGACCTTCTTCTTGAAAAAGTGGCGGAGGGTGACGCGAAAGCCCTGCGCGATGGCCGGCAAATAGAGGCGCTCCCACAAATTCAAGCTGGTTCGTTTGACAATCATGCGGTTTCAATGCCGGGCGCCCGCCGCCCAGAGCCAGAGCGCGGTGGCGGCGATGTTCAGCAGGGCCAGCGGCACCATCCGCCGCCAGCCCAGGTCCATCAATTGATCGTAGCGGAACCGCGGCCACATCCAGCGCACCCAGATGAAAAGCCCCATCAAGACCGCGACCTTGCCCAAAAATATCGCGATCTGCGCCAGCCCGATGATCCAGGACGGCGCCGGATTGTCCAGCCCGGCGAAGGGCAGCGTCCAGCCGCCCAGGAACAAGGTGACCATCATGGCGGAGGCCGCAATCATGTTGGCGTACTCGCCCATGAAAAACAGGGCGAACTTCATGGAGCTGTACTCCGTGTTGTAGCCCGCGACCAGCTCCTGCTCCGATTCCGGCAGGTCAAAGGGCAGCCGGTTGGTTTCGGCAAAGGACGAGATCATGAAAATGATGAAGGACAGCGGCGCGTAAAGGACGAGCCAGCCGTGGCGGGCCTGATGCTCGATGACGCCGCCCAGGTTCAAATCGCCCACGATGAGGAAGACGGGGATGACCGACATGCCCATGGCGATCTCGTAGGAAATCAACTGCGCGCTGGAACGGATGCCGCCGAAGAAGGGATATTTCGAATTGGACGCGTAGCCCGCCAGCACAATGCCATACACGCCCAGCGAAACGATGCCGAAGGTGTAGAGAATGCCCACGTTCAGGTCGGCTATGACCATTTTCTGCGCGCCCAGCGTGGAGCCGAAAGGAATGACCGCCAGCACCAGCAGCGCCGGGATCATGACAATCATCGGCGCCAGCCAGAAGTAAACCTTGCGGACATGGGCCGGCGTGAAGTCCTCCTTGAGAAAGGCCTTCACCCCATCGGCCACGGGCTGCAAGAGGCCGGCCGGCCCCACCCGGTTGGGCCCGATACGATCCTGGACGCAGGCCGAGACCTTGCGCTCGACCCAGACGGAGTAGGCCACGCACGTCATCACCACCGCGAACACGCAGGCGATTTTCACGACGCTGAAAATGAGAAACTGCGTCTCCGGACTCAAACTGTTGAACCAATTCATCGTTTCATTCCCCAATTAAATCGGCACGTTGACTCCCAGGTCGCCCAGCGCCGCCCACGTCAGCCCGTGGAAGGCCGGCACCTCGCGCGCCATTTCGTTGAACACCGCTTCAATGCCGCCCGCGCCGTCCCGGCTGTCCGGGCCGCGGACCAATTCGCGCAAGAACACCCATTCCGGCCGCGCCTGGCCCTTGGGCTGGACGTTCTGCATGAACCGTTGCAGGCGGCCCTTGCCGTTGACGAAGCTGCCGTGTTTCTCGGCGTGGGCGCAACCCGGCAAAAGATAGTGCGCCAACTCCGTCGTCTGGTTCGGCAAAATATCACTGACAATCAGGTTCTTCAGGTTCCCCAACAGGTTCGCCCCCAAACCGCACCGCGTCACGTCTTCGCCAAAGACGATCAGCGTTTTGATGTGGCCGGCGGCAATGTCGGCGGCGATCTTCCCCAGGTTCGACCCCATGGGCGTGGCCGCCAGCCCGATCAGCCTGGCTCCTGTGCCGTTCGGATTGCGGTCGGGGCTGAGCAGCAACTTGTCGCCCTCGCCCGTCCGCGGCACGGCATCGGTCAGGGCGTTGAATCGGCCCACGAGTTTTTTCAACAGGAACAATTCCTCATTGGTCTGGCGCGCCGAGGCGATGACGGCGACGGAGCCGTCGTTGGCATTGCGCAGGATGTCCGAGATTTCGCGGAGGGCCTGCGCCCAGGCCCGGGCCTGGCCCTGCCCCCGCATCCTGGACCCGCCGACTTCCGCGAGGCGGTCCGGGCGGTTGATCCACTTGTAGTTGAGCCGTCCAAAATCGCACATCCAAGAGGAATTGACCGCGTCGTTCTCCCTCGGCTCATAACGCAGCACCTGTTCCTCGCGCGAGCCGATGACGATGTTGCAGCCGGTGGCGCAACTGTTGCAGAGGCTCTTGCTCTCCTTGAGAAACCAGACCCGCATCTGGAACCGGAAATCCTTCGAGGTCAGCGCCCCGACGGGGCAAAGATCGACGGTGTTGAGGGTGTAATTGTTGTCGAACGGTTTGCCGGGGAAATGGGTCAGCGTGGTGTGGCTGCCGCGCTGCACAAAGCCCAAGGCGTCGTCGCCCGCAATGTCGCGCGAGAACCGGATGCAGCGCGAGCACAGGATGCAGCGCTCGTCATCCAGGAGGATGCGCGGGCCCAGGTCCACTTGCTTGGGCTTGTGGACTTTCTCCTCGACAAAGCGGCTGGCCGCCTGCCCGTAGTCCACCGAATACTCCTGCAATTTGCACTCGCCCGCCTGGTCGCAAATCGGGCAGTCCAGGGGATGATTGATCAGGAGCGATTCCAGCACCGCCTCGCGCATTTGCCGGGTCGCGGGCGAGCCGGGGTAAATTTCCATGCCCGGCGAAATGGGCGTCGCGCAACTGATGGCGCCGCGGGGCGTGCCGGGTTCGTAAGGCAGGGCCGAGCGGGCAATCTTGGGCGAGCCGTCGGGATTGAGGAGCGGTTTGCGGTCCGGCCCGATGGCCGGGGTGCCGAACTCCACCAGGCACATGCGGCAATTGCCGGCGACGGGGAGCTTGGGATGATAGCAATAATGAGGGATCTCGACGCCGGCGAAGGAGCAGGCCTGAAGCATGGTGGTGGGCTGCAGCTTGCCCTGCCAGTCCGGCCACAATTTGGGCACCTCGATCTCGCGGCCATCCACCTTGATGCGGATTTTCTCCACCGGCGGCGCGGGTTTCGTATCAGTTGTGGGTGCGGCTGACATTTTTTATTTAACGCAAAGGCGCAAAGGCGCGGAGACGCAAAGCAAAAACCCTTTGCGCCCTGGCGTCTTTGCGTCTTTGTGTTGAAAATGATATGCGTTCATCAAAGTTTTTGATTTTGTCGTTTGCGCTTTCATTTCAGTCTGCTAAGGGACTCGCCGCGATTCTCATCCCCTGGGCCGGCCCCGCTCCTTTGTTTTTGGCTTCGTCCGCCGCGCCGCGGCTTTCAAATTCAGCCCGGAACTTGTTGACGAAACTCAACACCGGCCAGGCGCAGGCTTCGCCAAAGGCGCAAATGGTCCGGCCCTGGATGTTTTGGGCGATGTGGAGCAGATACTCGGCGTCCTGGGCGCGCCCGCGCCCGCGGGCCAGGCGGTGGAGCGCCTTGGCCATCCACAAGGACCCTTCCCGGCAGGGCGTGCATTGCCCGCAGCTTTCATGGGCGTAGAAATCCGCAATGTTTGACAGCGCGGCCACGATGTCGGCCGAATCATCCAGCACGATGATCGCGCCCGACCCCGACATGCTGCCGGCCTGTTGCAGCGTGTCGAAATCGTAGGGCAAATCCAGCATATCGACCTCGGCCGGGCCGGCCTGGCCGTCCGGCATCCGGCGCTTGAGCTTGAATTTTTCGCCCGCCCTGAAAACCCTGGCCGAGGAGCCGCCGGGAATGACGGCCAGCAGTTTCCGGCCGTCGCGCAACCCGCCGCCGAAGGCGTCGTGGAAGATCAGTTCCCCGAGGGTCGCCTTGCCCACCTCCACCTCGTAATAGCCGGGCTTTTTGACGTGGCCGCTCAGGCAGACGATGCGGGTGCCGGTGTTGTTGGGCGCGCCCAACTTGGCATAGGCGGAGCCGCCCATCAGGACGATATGCTTGACTGTGGCCAGGGTTTCGACGTTGTTGACGATGGTGGGGCACTGGTAGAGGCCCAGAACGGCGGGGAAATAGGGCGGCTTGATGCGGGGATAGGCGCGCTTGCCCTCCAGGGACTCGATCAGGCCCGTTTCCTCGCCGCAGATGTAGGCGCCGGCGCCGCGATGGATGTAAATCTCCAGGTCATAGCCGCGGCCCAGGATGTTTTTGCCGAGGAAATTTTTGGCGCGGGCCCCGGCCAGGGCGCGTTGCAAGAGCCGGGCGCCCTCCGGCATCTCGCCGCGAATATAGATGTAAGCCAGGTGGGCGTCGTTGGCGAAGCAGGAGATGATCATCCCCTCCAGCAATTGGTGGGGGTCCTTGTAAATGATCTGGCGGTCCTTGAACGTGCCCGGCTCGGATTCGTCGGCGTTGCAGATCAGGTAAATGGGTTTGCCGCCGCGGCGATCCACGAAGGACCACTTCAGCCCGCAGGAAAACCCCGCGCCGCCCCGGCCCCGCAAGCCGGAGATTTTGACCTCCTCCCGAATCTGTTCCTGGGCGGAAAGCTTTTTGCCGTCCGGCAGTTCCTTTGGTGGAAGCGACATCGCCTTTTTCAGCGCCTCGTAGCCGCCGTGGCGCAAATAGCACTCGAGGTCGGGCGTGTAGCCCGGCTCATCGGCGTGCTTCAAAACCAATCTGTATTCCTGCGGCATGTCTCGATTAACTCCCGGTTCCGCCCCGGCGGCAGCTTGACTCCGCCGCCAAAATCCTTACATTCAATACTCCATCACTGCCCGATGGTGTAACGGTAGCACAACAGACTCTGGATCTGTTTGTCATGGTTCAAATCCATGTCGGGCAGCCATTGTCATGGGCATTTCGCAATGATTTCATCCGCCTTTTGCGTCGAAACTCCTTCATAAAAGTCTTCATTGACCATCATCACCGGGGCGGTGCCGCAACTGGCCAGGCATTCGACAAACTCGACGGAGAATTTGCCGTCCGCGGTGGTTTGCAGGCCGTCTTCCGAGGGGTCCAGGCCGAGTTTGCGGCAGATGTGGTCGCGCAATTCGCGGCTGCCGCCCAGCGCGCAGCTCAAGGTCCGGCACACCTTGATCTGGTGCCGGCCGGCCGGTGTCTGCCGGAACATGGGATAAAATGTCACCAGTTCGTAAATATTGATCGGCGTCATGCCAAGCCGCTGCGCCGTCCACTCCATCGCTTCGGGGGAAATATGGCCGAACCGCTCCTGGATGGCATGCAGAAACATGAGCGACGCGCTGCGCTTTTCCGGGTAATGGGTGAGCAGTTCGTCAAGCTCGCTCTCCATTTCGGCTGGGACGGTGAAGCTCATCGGTCGCATTCCCCCATGACAAAATCGAGCGAGCCGAAGATGGCCACCGAGTCGCTGATCATGTGGCCGGGCATCAACAACGGCAGGATGCTCAGGTTGCAGAAGGACGGGCTGCGGATTTTGAGGCGGTTGGGCGTGCCGCCGCCCTTGCTGTTGATGTAAAAGCCCAGCTCCCCCTTCGGGTTTTCGGCGGAGAAATAAATTTCGCCGGGCGGGGCGTTGATCCCCTGGGTGACGAGGATGAACTGGTGAATCAACTCCTCCATGCTGGTGAGCACTTTGCGCTTGGAAGGCAGGACGGTTTTGCCGTCGGGGATGTCCACCGGCTCGCGGGTGTCGTTGTCGGGGCCGCCCGGCAATTTATCCAGGCACTGGCGCAGCAGGCCGACGCTCTGCCGCATCTCCTCAATGCGCACCAGGTAACGATCGTAGCAATCCCCCACCGACCCGGCCGGCACCTCAAATTCCAATTGGTCATAGACCAGGTAGGGATGGGCCTTGCGCAGGTCAAACTCCACCCCGCTGCCGCGCAAGTTCGGGCCGGTCAATCCGTAATCAATGGCCGCCTCGCGCGAAATGACGCCGATGTCCCGGTTGCGGTCCACGAAGATTTTGTTGCGGGTCAGGAGCCGCTCCGTTTCGTCAATGTTGACCACAACTTCGCCGAGGAACTTGCGGCATTGGGCGGCCCAGCCCGGCGGCAGGTCGCGCGAGAGGCCGCCGATGCGGGTGTAGGTGGTGGTGAAGCGCGCGCCGGTCAGGGCCTCGATCAGGTTGTAAATCTTCTCCCGCTCGGTGAAGGTGAGGAGAAAGACCGTCAGCGCGCCCACGTCCATGGCCATCGAGCCCAGCCCGAGCAGGTGGGAGGAGACGCGGGCCAGTTCGCAGCAAATGACGCGAATAAACTGGCAGCGCGGCGGCAGTTGCCGGTCAATCCCCATCAGTTTCTCGACCGCCAGCGCGTAAGCCACGTTGTTGGCCAGCGGCGCCAGGTAATCCAGCCGGTCGGTGTAAGGAATGAACTGGGTGTAGGTCATGTTCTCGGCGATCTTCTCGTCGCCGCGATGGAGGTAGCCGATGTCGGGCGTGGCCTTGGTGATGATCTCTCCGTCCAGTTCCAGGACCAGCCGCAGGACGCCGTGCGTGGCGGGATGCGACGGCCCCATGTTCAGCACCATTTTCTCCCCCTGAATGTCGGTCAGCTCCTGCGCGGCGCCGGGCGGCAAGGGCGATTGCGGGTTCATGTCCGCCGACAAAGCCGCCGCCTGCGCCGCCGCGTCCGGAATGTTGAGTTCTTTGGCCGCCATGCGTTAAAGGTTCTTGGCGATGCCCCGATCCGCCCTCTCGTCCGATTCCAATTCATGGGCGCGCGGCTCGCGCGCCGTGCTGTTCTGGCCGCCGGGACGCGTCACAAAGGGCCCCCCCTCCTCCGGCGCGGCGCGGGTGAAGGCGACCTGCGGCAGGTCCGTCGGCTTGCCCGCCAGCGGAAAATCCTTGCGCAACGGAAAATACGGATAGCCTTCCCACATCAAAATCCGCCTCAAGTCCGGATGCCCCTGGAAGCGGATGCCCATCATGTCGTAAATCTCGCGTTCGTGCCAGTCCGCCGTCCGCCAGACGCCGCTGACGGTGGGCAATTGGGATTTTTCCTCGCTCACCCCGGTCTTGAGCCGCAGATGGCAATGATGCCCGTAACCGTAGAGGTGATAAACCACCGTCCAGCGCGGGTCCGTGCCGTAGTTGTCCAGGCTGGTGATATCAACCAGGAAATCGAAGCCCATCTCCTTTTTGGCAAATTGGCAGACGTCGGCCATGCGTCCGGCGTCGGACAATCGCACCGTGATTTCGCCACGGAACTCCGCCGGCTCGGAGATCAGCTCCCCGAACCGCGCTTTTAGTTGTTGGGCTAATTCGCGCGCAGACATGGAACTATCTTGCCCGCCGGCGCCCCGGTTCAGGCAACCCGTTTTTGCAGCGCCATGAAAGGTTCCCTGGCCACCTTCGCTTGCAGTTTGATCAGCGCATCCAACAAGGCTTCCGGCCGGGGCGGACATCCCGACACATAGACGTCCACCGGCACAATGTTATCAACGCCCTGCAACACGGCGTAACTGCGGTACATCCCCCCCGTCGAGGCGCAAGCGCCCATGGCGATGACCCATTTAGGCTCCGCCATCTGCTCGTAAATGCGCCGCACGGCGGTCGCCATTTTGTAGGTGACCGTGCCGGCCACAATCATGACATCCGATTGCCGCGGGGAAAAGCGCATGACCTCCGACCCGAAGCGGGCAATGTCGAACCGGCTGGCCCCGGCCGCCATAAGTTCAATGGCGCAACAAGCCAAACCCATGGGCATGGGCCAGAGGGAGTTTTTGCGGAACCAGTTGACGGCCGAGTCCAGGCGGGTGTGAATGACATCGCCTTCGACCTTCGAGTTATAGCCGATTTCAGTTCTGGTCTGCATGGTGTGGCACAGCCGCCATCTCCGACCTTCGCAATAAACATCTGAACCCACTGGCAGGCAAGCAGATTGTGGACTTTTTCGGCGGCGCGGGTGCATCCTTTGGAAGGCTGCAGGTTCCGCCGTGAACACGATCTATTTCGATTACAATGCAACGACGCCGCTGGATGGCGCGGTGCGCGAGGCCATGCTGCCGTTTTTGGGCGGGGTCTTTGGCAATCCTTCCAGCGTCCATCATGTTGGCCGGCAGGCCCGCGCCGCCCTCGACGACGCCCGGGACCGGGTCGCCGCAGTCTGGCGCGCCAGGCCCGGCGAGGTGGTCTTTACCAGCGGCGGGACGGAGAGCAATAACCTGGCTGTTTTTGGCGCGGCGCGACTGCTGCGCGACAGGGGGCGTCACTTGATTACCTCCTCCATCGAGCACCATGCCGTGCTGAATTCGTTTCAATACCTGGCCAGGAAGGAGGGGTTTGAGGTGACGTATCTGCCGGTCGATAAGGAAGGCATTGTGTCCCCGGACGACCTCAAGAAGGCGATCCGCGCTGAAACCATCCTGGTTTCCATCATGTCGGCCAATAATGAGACCGGCTCGATCCAGCCAGTGGCGGCACTGGGCGAAATCTGCCGCGCTCACGGTGTTGTTTTTCACACCGATGCCGTGCAGAGCTTTGGCAAGCAGCCGTTTGAGGATATCCATCAATTCAACGCCGATCTGGTTTCCGTTTGCGCCCACAAATTCCATGGGCCGAAGGGCGTGGGAGCGCTGTTTATCAAATCGCCTCTTCATCCCGATCCCATCATTTTTGGCGGCGGCCACGAGAACGAGCGGCGCGCCGGCACCGAGAACCTCGCCGGCATCATCGGCCTGGCCGGGGCCATGGAGCGGTTCGTCAAAACGCCCGTCTTCGAGGCGCAGAAACTTTTCCCATTGACCGCAGAACTTATTGATTTTGCCGCATCGCTCGAAGGCGTTGACTTCCGCGGTTCGCCGCGCAGCCGGCTGTCCAATACCGCAGCTTTTACCGTGGCCGGTTGCGACAGCATCACCTTGCTGGCAGGCCTGGACATGGAAGGCATCTGCGCCTCAAGCGGGTCCGCGTGTTCCGCCGGTTCCCTGGAGCCGTCGCACGTTTTGAGCGCGATGGGTGTTGATAAGAACGCCGCCAATTCGCTGGTCCGCTTCTCCCTCGGCTGCGATTCCACCGCCGACGAAGTCCAAGCCGCCAAGACCGCCCTTAAGAACGTCATCACGCGCGCCCGTCACCCCTGAATTGCCTGTGAATTCCTTTTCTTTTGGCTGTGAATTCATTGTGCATCTTGCGGAGATATTCACATTTTCCCCGTTATTGGCTCTCGCCCCGCCAACTTCTTCCCAAAAGGAATTCCACGTAACCGCCTCTCGTTCCCTTGACACCGACGATTTTATCCGTTATCCACACCCCTTATTAATACTTCCTTTATTGAAGGAAACATACTATTAAAAGGGCCGCATGAATCTGACCATCGCCAAAGATCAATTAATCCACGGATTGCAGTCCGTGCAAAACATCGTCAGCACCCGCACCACGTTGCCGATCCTTTCCAACGTCCTCTTGCGCGCCGGCAAAGACAGGCTTGAATTCACCGCCACCGACCTTGATGTGTCGATCAGTTGCGCCGTCGAGGCCAAGGTCAAAAAGCAGGGGGCGACCACCGTGCCGGTCAAGAGGTTCTTCAGTGTGGCGCGCGAATTGACCAGCCCTGAGATTGAACTGGAGGCAGATGAAAAGCATGCCTGCACCATCCGCGCCGGGGCGTCGTTTTACAAAATCAACGGTTTGGGCGCGGACGAGTTTCCTCCCATCCAGGCCATGAAGGAGGAGAAAAAGATCACTTTGCCGCAGGAAAAGCTCAAAGTCATGCTGCGCAAGACCTCGTTCGCCATTTCGACCGATGAATCGCGCTACGTCCTCAATGGCATTTTCATCAGCCTGAAGGAGCACAAAATGACCATGGTGGCCACAGACGGGCGGCGACTGGCGCTGGTGGATGAGGAGTTGGACATTCCGGAAAATTGCCAGGGCGAGGTCATCATCCCGACCAAGGCCGTTAATGAACTGAACCGCCTGCTGGTGGAGAAAGGCGACGTCGAAATCAAGCTGAGCGAGAACCACGTCTCCCTGACCCTCAACGACGACAAAGGCTTTTCCATCCTGATCCTTTCAAAGCTGGTGGAGGGGAATTATCCCAATTACCGCCAAGTGATCCCCAGCGAAGCCAAGGAACGGATCCCCCTGCCCCGGGAAGAGCTTCTGGCCGCCGTGCGGCGCGCCCAGATCATGACCAGCGACAAGGCCAATTCCGTGAAGCTGGCCGTGGCCCTCAATAATCTGGCCATTACCGCCAATTCTCCCGAAGTGGGCGAGGCGCGCGAAAGCATGGCGATCAATTACAAGGGCAAGGAAATGGCCATCGCCTTCAACCCGGCCTATTTGGTCGACCCGCTGGCCGCCTTGACCGAAGACGAAGTCTTCCTGGAACTGATCGATGAGCTCAGTCCGGGCGTCTTGAAGATCAACGGCCCGTTCCTTTACGTCGTCATGCCCATGCGGCTGAGTTAGCAATCTGTGAATTGCCGGTGAGCAACAATTAACAAGATTGCCGTGCCAGACCGCGCCTGGCCGCTACAATACGCGGCATGACGAATGATTACGCGCGGATCCTTGAGGCAACCGAAAGGCACCTGCAATCCCTCAAAGCTGGCGGGGTCCGTTTCCTGACCATTGAACTGGACACGTTGCGGCGACTGCAGCAGGCGGCGCCGCCCGCTAAAACCGCGGGTGCGCCGGAGGAGCCGGACGTTGCGGGAAGCGGAGCCCCCATGGCCGCGTTGCGCGCCCGGGCCGCCGTCTGTGTGAAATGCCCCCACCTGGCCGCCAGCCGGAAGAACGTCGTGTTCGGCGTGGGCAACAGTCACGCCTCGCTGATGTTCGTCGGCGAGGCGCCCGGGGCGGATGAAGACCGGCAAGGCGAACCGTTCGTGGGCGCCGCCGGGCAATTGCTGACGCGCATCATCAAGGCCATGGGATTCAGCCGCGAGACGGTCTATATCGCCAACATCCTGAAATGCCGTCCCGACACGCCGGGGCAGCACAGCGGCAACCGCAAACCCACCGCCGACGAGATGAAAACCTGCCTCCCCTATTTGCTGGAACAAATCGATTTAATTCGGCCGAGAATCATCGTCGCCTTAGGGGCCACGGCGGTTGAAGGGTTGCTGGGGAAGACCGAAGCGATCGGCAAATTGCGGGGTCACTTCCAGATATTTCGCGACATCCCGCTCATGCCGACATTTCATCCCTCGTATCTGCTGCGCAACCAGGCCCCGTCCGAGAAGCGCAAAGTCTGGGAAGACATGCTGCAAGTCATGGAAAAGCTGGACCTGCCCGTCACCGAAAAGCAGCGCGGCTATTTTCTGAAGCCTTGACTCTGCGAGGAGGGGACCGGTCTTGGAGACTTGGAAATGAGCCCCGCCAGGCAACCCTAAAACTCTCCAGGATTCCGCTTGACTCCGTTTACGTTGTAAACGATCCTGGTGGCGCATGGCAACGGTGGTTCAATCGTGTCGCATTGAAAAGGCCCTGGCGCCTCTGCTTGCGCGTCAGGCCCGGCGCAAAAAGCTGGAAGTGTCCACCCTCAGCAGCCTCTATTTGCGGGAGAAGGCGCTGGAGGAGGAGTTTCCCGGAATAGGATTTCGTGACGCCGCGGGCGGCAGGGAGGCCTGCGTGCTGGGGCATCGGGTCGCGATTTGGGAGGTCGAGGATGTCCAGCGCGAAACCAAAAGCGTGGCGAAAACCGCGAAGCACTTTCGCTGGCCGCGAAGCCTGGTTCGCTGCGCCCTGGCTTTTGCGCGGGCGTTTGCCGGGGAGGTTGCCCGGCAGAGGACGGCCGAATCTGAAGCATGAAACTTCGCCTGCTGGCGGATGAGAACGTCTCGCACGCCCTTCTGCCGGCCTGCCGGAAGGGTCAAGCCGGCTTCCCCATGGCGCATATCGCGGACTGGCGCGACGGGGCGTGTCTTCAATTGAAGGACCCGGCCTTGCTGATGACGTTGCGCGAGGAACACCTGGTCCTGGTCAGCTTTGACCGCGCTTCACTGGCGTATCAGGCGGGCCTGTTGACTCGCGAGGGCGTTGGACATGCGGGCGTCATCCTGTTCCGCCGATTCATCTCCCGCGTCGCTTACGGAGCCCAGGCGCGGTTGCTGGTGTCTTTCTGGCGCGAGGCCGCCGGCTGGGATTGGACTGACTTGGTGATCTACCTGCCTGGCTAAGGCGGAGGTTGCCACGGGCTTTTTGATGGACTTTGTCCGCCAAAAACGCCGAAACTCAATGGTCGCACGACATCTTTGAAGACGTCATTCAACATCATCGGCGACCGGGCCGCCGCATGACGCCGACCCAATGGATGCTCATCGCGCTGGCGGTGGCCGGCGTGGGCTTGCTGGTGCTGCTGGTCATGTGGGTGCGGCTCAACGCCTTTCTGGCCCTGCTCATCGCCGCGCTGTTCGTGGGCGCGGGGTCAGGGAAGCCATTGCCGGACGTGGCGGAGGCCTTTCAGCAAGGACTGGGCACAACTCTGGGCGGCGTGGCGGCGGTGATCTGTTTGGGGGTGATGCTGGGCAAACTGCTGGCCGAATCGCGCGGCGCGGAAGTCCTGGCCAAAAGGATGGTGGCGGTGTTCGGCCCGCGCCGCATCGGGCTGTGTGTCATGACGCTGGCCCTGGTGGTGGGCCTGACCACCTGGTTTGCCGTGGGGCTGATTCTGTTGATCCCGGTTTTGCAAACGCTGACCCGCGAGACGCGGCGGCCCTACCTGCAACTGGCCCTGCCCCTGCTGGCCTGTCTCTCCGTCATGCACGGCCTGATGCCGTCGCATCCTGGCCCCGTGGTGGCCATTCAGGCGCTGCATGCCAACGCCGGCATGGTCGCCCTCTGGGCGTTGGTTCTCGGATTGCCGACCGCGGCCATCGCCGGGCCGCTCTTTGCCCGATGGGCCAGCCGGCACGTGGATGTCGCGCCGCAGATGATCGCCGTGCATCCGCTGGCGGAAGGCCGGCGCTGGCCGCACTTCGGCCTGACGCTGTTCTCCATGCTGTTGCCGGTGCTGTTGATGCTGGCGGGAATGGTCGCCAGCCTGGTTCTTCAGCCGGGGTCAGGGGCGCGGGACGTGGCCGGCTTTATCGGCAAGCCCGCCATCGCGCTGCTCATTTCAGTGCTGTTCGGGCTGTGGTCGCTCGGCGGGAGGTGCGGATTCAGCCGCGCGGAACTGGCGAAGTTTGCCGAGGAATCCGTGGCGTCGGTAGGCGTGGCAATATTGATCGTGGGCGGCGGCGGCGGGTTTGCGCGCGTGCTGGAAGTGAGCGGGACGGCGGCGGCGATGGGGGCATTGGCGCAGGCCATGCATTTGTCGCCGCTGCTGTATGCCTGGCTGGTGTCGGCCTTCATCCGGGTTGCCACTGGTTCGGCCACGGTTGCCATCACGACCGCGTCGGGCTTGATGGGGCCTGAGCTGGCGGCCCATCCCGGCACGAACGTGGAGTTGGTGGTCATGTCCATGGGCTGCGGGTCGCTGTTTCTATCGCACCTCAACGACGGCGGCTTTTGGATCGTCAAGGAATGCCTTGGCCTGACTACTGGCCAGACCCTGCGCACCTGGAGCCTTTGTGAAACGATCATCGGCCTGGCGGGCTTGGGGCTGACCCTGCTGGCCAACGCCCTGCTGTGAGGTTCAGGCGCATCTCTTTCCGGCGGGAAGCTGCCATTCCCGGCGGGCGGTGAGTCGCGAAGTAAAACGGATGAGAAGCGCTGCTTTGGGTGGAGGAAAGAACTTCCTGGTCAATAGCCATTGGCGGCCGAAGGACGGATCGTGACGCGCTGTTGCACCCAAGCCAGGTCGCCGGATGTCGGGTCCGCATTATAACCGGCTGCTCCATTGAAGTCCCCCGCCAAAACATATCTGTCGGTCCATTTTCTGATTTCCCCGTGGCCGTCGGCGAAGGACAAACTGCCGGCCTTGACATGGTAGGAGGCGGGAGTATCGACCCACACATTCGTGTGATCAAGGTCCTGCACCCAGTAACCATCATTGATCGAGTCAGGGTTCTCGTCAATGAACACCAACAATTTCGTGGGCGGCGGATTGACGATCCTCGACGTCTTCAGAAAGGTGAGACAATCCGACGCCCATACAGGGTCACCATTGAGCCAGGCGTTCATCGACATGCTGCGGACGGTGGGGATGGCATTGACGGCCTTCTTGTCTGCCGGACATTTGTAAACGCCGGGACTTTTGACATAGGGGTAGATGGCCCCGTGTGTGATCCAGGCCAAGTTGGTCGCTTCGACGGGGTTGCTGACGTCTCCAAGCACCCAACTGGAATGGGGCCCTCCCGCCACGGCCTGCGGGTCAGTAGGAAGGGTTGCGAAGTTGGTGCTGGCGGTGGCCACGTTCTTCACCAGGGAGTCGTTGCAGTCCAGGGCGTACAAGTGCCACGCTACGGCGAGCTGTTTGAGGTTGCTCTGGCACTGGATTCTCTGGCCTTGCGATTTGGCGGAGGACAGCGCCGGCAGCAGCAACGCGGCCAGAATGGCAATGATGGCAATCACCACCAGCAGCTCGATCAACGTGAAGCCCGCCGGCCTGAGGCCGCCCCTGGCGACAGGGGCGACGCGGAGAGGGCGCTCCAAGTCCGTTTTCATCGTGGTCTTTCACAATAGCATTGAAAGGGATGGTTGAAAACAGCTAAAACTGACCCATAGCTGGACATTATTGATTTCGCAAAGGAGATCCGAAGAACCAGGCTTAAAGCGCATCTTATTGGACGGGGCGCAGAAGAGCCGCTCCGTGCTCAGGGGTTCGCGTGGAGCGGCGGGCCGCGCGCAAGAGAATGGCTCCGTGCGCGGGAACCCGGCAGGAATAGTTCGTCTTGAATGTGCCCAGGGTCTGGTGCGACCAAAGATCGCGAAGTGTCTGCCGGCCGGCCAACCCTGCGTCCTTCCAATCCAAGGTGACAGCCTGTGCCTCCGCGCTTCGATTGAACAGGCCGACGGCCTTGCTGCCATCTTTGAGTTCTTTCACCCAGATTTCCGTCCCCTGGGTTTGCATGACCCGCCGCGCCGGGCTGCCCGGCAGGTCCTGATTCACGGCCAGCACTTCATCATTGGTCAACAACGACAAAGTCCATTCATCCGTGTCGGGCAGATTGTTTCCCAGCATGAGCGGCGAAGGCGCGAGCGCCCATAGCGACATCAGCATGACCTGTTCGTCTTTGGTAAAGCGGGTCTGACGCTCCTTTCCGGCGATCGTGCATTTGATGCCGATGTGTCCGAGAGGAAGCATGTCGGCATCGGGCCAGTGCCCCGGTCCGCCAACGCCCTGCCATTTTCCGAGCAAATCAAAGGCGCGATTCAGGTCGGTCCAACGGTCCCAAAAATCGCCGGAAATGCGCCACAGGTTCGCCTGCCTCGAGACGTGGGCGGCACGCGCAGGGGACGTCGGCCCGGGTGACGTGCTGAAAACAATCGGGCGCCCGCAACTGTCGATGGCTTTGCGAATCATTTCAATTTCATGCGCGCTATAAGGATTGGAAAGGTCGTCCACTTTCACGAAATCAACGCCCCATGAAGCCCACAATCTGGCGCAGGAGTCATACCACGCTTGCCCGGCCTCGTTGTTGCGCGCGCCATACATATCCGGACACCAACCGCAAATGCTGTTGGTGTTGGCGGCGTCAGCCGCGGTAAAACCTCTGCCTTGAACCGGCGTCGCTGCTTTGACCGACTGGCGCGGAATGCCGCGCATCATGTGAAGGCCGAATTTCAATCCCATCGCGTGAATTTCATCGGCAAGCGGCCTGAACCCTTTGCCATCCACGGCGGAGGGAAATCGATTCGTCGCCGGAAGCAACCGGCCCTGGTGATCCGCAAAGAGCCGCGCGCCTGTCCGTTCCCGGTTGAAGGCGCGGTCGTCGGTCGGCGACACCGCATCATACCAACGCGCGTCAATGA
>Ga0326727_10005867_pt1 | contig 34449 bp, 26 predicted proteins | sample MB2enrmetagenome_FD_207643 | JGI IMG/M metagenome (GOLD analysis project Ga0326727, IMG submission 207643) | Lab enriched peat soil microbial communities from McLean, Ithaca, NY, United States - MB29MY | ecosystem: Environmental > Terrestrial > Soil > Wetlands > Peat | place: USA: New York...
ACCGTTTCCGCGACGTCTACGAACTTCTCCTTGCCATGGAGCGTGCCGAATGGCAAGAACTCGGCGAACGCGCCGCCCGCCTCGGCCGAATCGAAGAAAAACTCCCCGAAACCTACAAGCTCGCCATCCAGCGCGCCGCCGCCCTCACTTTCTGATCCCGCAGCTTCTCCTCTCTCTTGGGTCTTTCCTTGTAGGGGTCGAGCATCGCTCGACCCCATCTCGCCAATTCGTAAACGGTTGTCATCCCGACCGAAGGCCCGCGCCGTTTGCGGGCCGCAGCGGAGGGATCGTGGCTGGATCGCTGCTCGCCTCTGATCCCCTGGGCGGCAAGGTGTAAACGTCACTATCATTCCGAGCGCGGCCAGGAATCCGCTTTCCCCTCATTTAGTGCATCACTTGTGAGTTTTTACAATCCAGGCAGGCCAACAACCATCTTCACGCGCACTCCAACGCCGCTCCCGCGGAATCCCTTTTGTTCGCCCGCTCGTGCGCCAGAAACACGATCAGCCGCGCCGTCTCCTCGATCCCCATGGCCGTGTTGTCAATGAGCACCGCATCCGCGGCGCGCACCAGCGGCGAGACTTTTCTCTCCCGGTCGCGTTTGTCGCGCTCGCGCACTTCCCGCAAAACTTCCAGCAGCGAAAAGTTCTCGCCTTTTTCCTGATGCTCTTTCCAGCGTCGCTGGGCTCGCGTTTCCGCCGAAGCCTCCAGAAAAATCTTCAACTCCGCCTTCGGAAAAACCACCGTGCCGATGTCCCTTCCCTCCATCACCACGCCGCCGCCCTGTCCCGCGCGCTGCTGCTCCGCCACCAGCACCTCGCGCACCCCCGCAATCGTGGCCAGCCGCGAAGCCGCTTGCGCCACCTCCGCCGTACGGATCTCTTCGGTTACTTCCCGCCCGTCCAGAAACACGCGATTCTTCAATCCCGCGGTTTCCTGCTCCGGCGTCGGCGGCTTCAACTCAATCCGTGTCTCCCGCGCTAGCGCTTCCAGCGCCGCCTCATCTTCGAGCGGGATCTTGCGCTCCAGCGCCTTCAGCGCCACCGCGCGGTACATTGCTCCGCTATCCAAATACACGTAGCCCAGCAGCGCCGCCGTGCGCCGCGCCACCGTGCTCTTCCCGGACCCCGCCGGCCCGTCAATCGCAATCGTCAGTCGTGAACTCATCTCCGCGGTCCTTGCTCTTCGCTTCCCGATCCCTGATTCCTGATCGCTGATATCTCATCGCTGATCGCCCTTAGGCATGCTCTTCTCTCGCCACTCGCCACTTCCTCAAAATCCCATAATGTTATATCCGCAATCCACGTACAGCGTCTCTCCAGTAATTCCCGAGCTTGCTTCCGAAAGCAGAAACGCTGCTGCGCTGCCCACTTCCGCCGGATCTACATTGCGCTTCAAAGGCGCCCGCTCCGCATGTGCCCTCAGCATCTCTCCCAATTGCGAAATCCCGCGTGCCGCCAGCGTTTTGATCGGCCCCGCCGAAATCGCATTCACCCGTATATTCTTCGCCCCCAACTCGCTTGAAAGGTACCGCACCGTCGCTTCCAGCGCGGCCTTGGCCACGCCCATCACGTTGTACTTCGGCACCACTTTTTCCGCGCCGTAATACGTCATGGTCACGATGCCGCCGCCCTTCGTCATCAGGGGCGCCGCCGCTCGCGCCACCGCGATCAGCGAGTACACGCTGATGTCGTGCGCGATGCGGAATCCTTCGCGGCTCGTGTTGACGAATTCTCCCTTCAGCTCTTCCGCCGGCGCATACGCCACGCTGTGCACCAGCCCGTGCAGCACGCCGTAGCGCCCCTGCAATTCCGCAAACAGCTTGGCAATCTCCTCGTCCGACGAAACGTCGCACATGAACCCTTCCGACCCCGGCAAATCCGTGATCAGGTCTTTCGCCTCCTGCGCCAGCCGCTCATTCTGATATGTGATGGCCAGCCGCCACCCCGCTTCGTGCAGCTTCTGCGCGATGGCCCACGCGATGCTCCTCTTGTTCGCCAGGCCAAAGATCACCGCGGTCTTTTGTGTCTCGCTCAATTTTCCCCTCAGTTGAGATTTCTAAGGTCTTGCTTGCTGATCGCTGGTCGCTGGTCGCTAGTCGCAGGTAACCAATGCCTGCAACCAAGCGACCCAGATACTACCAGCCTTCCCCTTCTCCAAGCCACAAGACACGAAACACGAGTCACGGATCACGAACCACGCGTCACGACTCATATCCGGTGAAACGCCTTCTCAATCTCCTTCAACGAATACCGCAGCACCACCGGCCGCCCGTGCGGGCAGCTCATCGGGCAATCCGTCTTGGCCAACGCCGCCAGCAGCCATTCCATTTTCGTCTGGTCCAGCGGCATGTTCACCTTGATCGCTGCGTGGCATGCCGTGGACGCGGCTATCTTCGCCTGCAGCGTATCGATGGAAATCGCGGCGTTCTCCCGGTCCAGCCCATCCAATATCTCCGTCAACAACTGCTCCGCATCGCTCGCCGCAATTCCCCCGGGCACGGCCTGTATGGCCACGCTCTTCGGCCCCATGGGTTCCACTTCAAACCCGTTTGCCGCCAATTCCTCCGAAATCTTTTCGTAAATCACCAGTTGCCGCGGCGATAGTTCGATCACCATCGGCATCAGCAGCCGCTGCGCTTCCACTTTCCCCGCCCGCCGCGCCTCCAAATGCTGCTCAAACAGCACGCGTTCATGCGCCACGTGCTGGTCCACGATCCACAACCCCTCGCCGTTCACCGCCACGATAAAACTGGCGTTCACCTGTCCTAGCGGCTTCAGGTCGGCAATCTGCTCGGGACGCGGCAAAGTTGCCGGCGCCTCCGTGCTCGCGCGCGAAAAATTCTCCGCCCAATTCGCCGCCGGCTCCGCCGTTCCCATCCCCGCACCAGGGCTGAACGATCCTCCCAACTCAAACGGAAATCGCTGTGGCACCGGTTGCTGCGGCGCGGATGTCAGATCGAATCCGCTGCCAGAGGCGTAGTCCGAGCCCACGCCGGACCCAACTCCCAACTCCTCCAACGGAGGAATAATCGCCCGCGGCGCGCCTTCTGCGTCCCGGTCGGGTCTGCGGGACACTCCCGAATTCGCATTCGCCTCCGCAAAACCTCCCGCGAACGAGCCTGGCGGCGCCACCGGATTCGGCGCCACCGTCGCCGCCGCTGCCGCAAAACTCGCGATCGGCCGCGTGTTCATCAGCGCCTGGCGGATCGCGTCGCGCGTGAAGTCGTGCACAAATTGCGACCTGCGGAAGCGCACCTCGATCTTCGCCGGATGCACATTCACGTCCACTTCGTCGTACGGCATCTCCAAAAACAGCAGCGTCGCCGGAAACACATTCGGCGGCAAAATATTCCGGTAAGCCTCATGAATCGCGTGCAATATCAGCCGGTCCCGCACCAGCCGCCGGTTCACGAACACGTAAATCCCGTTGCGGTTCAGCCGCTGGATTTCCGGCCGCGACGTGAAGCCCGCCACCGTCAGCGTCGCCGACTCTTCCCCCGCCTCCATTTCCGGCTCCGTAATCGCCGCGCGAAACGCCGCGGACACCGGCGCAATTTCCACCAGCTCGTCTAGCGCCTGCTTTCCAAATAATTGATACACGCGGTCGGCCAGCTTTTCCACGGGCGCGCAATTCACAATCTCCTGTGTTGGCGTCGTCAGCGTGAACTGCTTTCCCGGATTCGCCAGCGCGTAGTGCGTCACCAGCGAAGCGATGTGCCCCAGCTCCGTCGTGTCCGACTTCAAAAATTTCCGCCGCGCCGGCATGCAGTAAAACAGGTCCGCCACGCTGATCGTCGTTCCCGCCGGCAACCCCGCGGGCTTCACGTTCACCAGTTTTCCACCCGCAAACTCCACCCGTGTTCCTTCGGCTTCGTTGGCATCACGCGTTTCCAGCAGCAGCCGCGAAACCGCCGCAATCGAAGGCAGCGCCTCCCCGCGGAATCCCAGAGTCGCAATCGAGAGCAAGTCCTCCGCCGTGCGCAATTTGCTTGTCGCGTGCCGCTCAAAGGCCAGCAGCGCATCGTCGTGCGCCATCCCGTGGCCGTCATCGATGACGCGGATCATGCGCTTCCCGCCCACTTCCGTCTCAACGCGCACGGAATTGGCGCCCGCGTCCAGCGCGTTCTCCAACAACTCTTTCACCACCGAAGCCGGGCGCTCCACCACCTCGCCCGCCGCGATCTTATTCGCCACCGCCTCCGGCAATATCCGTATTCGGCTCATGAGCGCCGCTCTTTAGGAGGCAGGGGCTTCAGCCCCTGCGCAAAAGTGCCAACAAATTGGGCTTTAGCCCCTGAAGCCAGGTTTTGATATTTTTCAGGTATGGCATCCATGCAAAGCTTCCCGTTTGCCGATGAATACGCCCAATCCACCGCCCGCTCGCAAAGTCGCGCTTTCACCGGATTCATGTGAATGTATTCCGTTTTCGTTTTCCAATCCTCCAGATCTCGTATTGTCCAATCGTGGAAGCCCACCTGCCAGATTTCCATTTTCCCGCCGCGCTCTTTGTGAATCCGATGCGAACTCCCGCCTTTGATCATCTGAACCGCTTTTTCGAGGCTGGTTTCAGGACCAGGAGTCAGCATGAGGTGAAGATGGTCTGGCATAATGACAAACTCATGAAGCAGGTACGCCCCAGAATCCCGGTAATGCAAGAGAGTGCTTAACAGAATCTCTGCGGTCTCAGTGACCTGGAAAAGGCTGCGTCCCTCCCAACATTTTGTGGTGACAAAATAGGAGGCGCCAGGAACTGTTCTATGTCCGGGCGTTGACATCACAACCTCCCTTCAGGGGCTAAAGCCCAATTCATAGCCGCCCTCTACGCCGGGGCTGAAAGCCCCGGCCTCCTAAAGAAAAATCTATCCGGCGCCCCACCGTCTATCCTTTGTTGGGAACGCCCTCTCCAGGTCCAATGTGAGCTGGGGGCCGAGACAGTCCGAGAAAAGCAAGCGAGTCAGGGGCAGCATAGGTTTTTTGCGTTCTTGGGCACATATACGTCAGAGGTCCAGCCATAGTCCCCCCGAGCCAAAACCTCCACATACCGCCGCATTCGCACTTTTCCTCCAGGAACTCGGGAATAACCCGAATCCCTAACTGATCAAGCTGCTCCTGATCCACTTCGCTCGGCGATTCCGCCATTAAATCCACCGCCGCCGTCGTCTTCGCAAACGCAATCACCTCGCGAATGGACTTCTCCCCCGCCAGCAGCATGGTCACGCGGTCCAGCCCCAGCGCAATTCCGCCGTGCGGAGGCGTGCCGTACGTCAGCGCGTCCAGGAAAAATCCAAATCGCTGCCGCAATTGCTCTTCCGTCAAGCCCAGCGCCTTGAACAGCCGCTCCTGAACATCCTGCCGGTGAATCCTGATGCTCCCCGATCCCAGCTCCACTCCATTCAGCACCAAATCGTAGCCCTTCGAGCGCACCTCCCACGGCGCGCTCTCCAGCTTCTCCAAATCCTCGTCCACAATCCCCGTGAACGGATGCTGCGCGCTCACCCAGGTCTTGTCCGTCTCGCTCCATTCAAACAGCGGAAATCCCGTCAGCCACAAAAACTTCCACTGCGTCTTGTCAATCTGCCCCAGCGCTTCCCCAAGCTGCAGCCGCATCTGCCCCGCCACCAGCGCCGCCGCTTCCGCCCCCTTGATCTCTTCTTTCGCGGACACCGCCACCACCAAATCGCCCGGCCTTGCGCCGCAAACTTCCGTCAGCTTCTTCACATTCTCTGGGCCAATCAATTTTTCAACGGTCGAAGTAATTCCCTCTGCGGCCACCTTCACAAAGTAAGCCCCGCGCGCACCCAGTCCTTTCGCCTTCTCCGCCAGCTCATCCAGTTGCTTCCGCGAGTACCCCGCCGCGCCCGGCGCCGCCAGCGCGAAAACGCTGCCGGCGATCTGCAGCTTCTGCTTCGCCTCCGCCGGAAAACAATCCGTCACCTCGTGCAGTTCCATTCCAAACCGCAGGTCCGGCTTGTCGCTGCCATATTTCCGAATTGCTTCTTTGTGCAGCATGTGCGGAAACGGCGCATGCGCTTCAATCCCCGCCACCGCGCACGCCCGCACCATCACATTCTCGATCACGCTGAAAATATCTTCCTGCCGCGGAAACGACATCTCCATGTCCAACTGCGTGAATTCCGGCTGCCGGTCCGCGCGCAAATCCTCGTCCCGGAAACACTTCACAATCTGAAAATACCGGTCCAGTCCGCCAATCATCAAAATCTGCTTGAAAATCTGCGGCGATTGCGGCAGCGCATAAAACTTCCCGTGATGCACGCGGCTGGGCACCAAATAATCGCGCGCGCCTTCCGGCGTCGAGCGCGTGAGCATCGGCGTCTCCACTTCGATGAACCCCATCTCGTCCATCACCTTGCGCATTTCCAGCAAAATCTTGTGCCGCAGCGCCAGGTTGCGGTGCGGTTTCGGCCGCCGCAAATCCAGGTACCGGTAGCGCAGCCGCGTCTCTTCCGACGCGCTGATTTCTTCCTCAATGGGAAACGGCGGCGTCTTCGCGTTGTTCAGGATGTGCAGCTTCGTCGCCACCAAATCGATTTCGCCCGTGGCCAGCTCCGGATTCGCCCTTTCGCGCCTGGTGACCGTTCCTTCCACGGCCACCACGAATTCGCTCCGCGCCTGCTCCGCCTTCGCGTGCGCCTCCGGCTGCGTCTCTTTGTTGAACACCACTTGCACGATTCCCGAGCGGTCACGCACATCCAGAAACAGCAAATTCCCCAAGTCGCGCCGCCGGTGTACCCAGCCCATCACCGTGGCATCGCGCCCCGCATCCGACGCGCGCAACGCCCCGCAATAATGTGTTCGCTTCAAATTCCCCAAAAAGTCCAGCACGTCCGCCCACCTGTAGCTCAGGCCTTCAGGCCTGAGGCCTTCCAACTCTTGCACTCTTGCACTTCTTCGCTTCGTTACTTCTTTACTTCATTACTTCCTTTCCCTTTCACTCCAAATCCCCCTCAAAAACTCCAGCAACCCCGCCTCGTTGTACTTCCCCTGCGTGCCATCCGCCAGCGTTTTCAGCGTCCACTGCCCGCTTGCCACCTCATCCTCGCCCAAAATCAGGGCATAACGCGCGCCCAGCTTATCCGCCTGCCCCAGCGCTTTGCCAAACTTCTGCTCCATCGGCGGCAGTTCCACGCGAAATCCCGCTTGCCGCAAATCCCGCGCCGCGCGAATCGCCGTCGCCAGCGTCTTCTCGCCCATCCAGGCGATGTACACGTCCAGCCCCTGTGCCATGTTGCCCTTCCCCGCTTCTTGCAGCGAAAGGATTACCCGGTCCTCGCCAATCGCAAATCCAATGCCCTTCGTCGGCGGCCCGCCCAGCAATTCCACCAGCCCATCATAGCGCCCGCCACCGCACACCGCATTTTGCGAACCCAAGCCCCGCGCGGTAATCTCAAACGTCGTCCGCATGTAATAATCCAGCCCGCGCACCAACCGCCAATTCTCCCGGTACGCCACGCCGCGCAATTCCAATTGCCGTTTCACTTCCGCATAATGCTTCGCGCAATCCGCGCACAGGTGATCGCCGATGCGCGGCAGCTTCTCGATAATCGTCTGCTCGCTTTCCAGCTTCGAATCCAGCACCCGCAAAGGATTCGTCTCAATCCGCCGCTTGCTGTCCTCGCCCAACTTGTCTTTCACTTTTTCCAGCGCCGCCTTCAGCTTCTCCACATACCCCCGCCGGCAATCCAGCGCGCTATGCCCAATCGAATTGATGTCCAGTTGCACGCCTTCCAGCCCCAGCCGCGCGAAATACACCATCACCATCTCAATCACTTCCGCGTCCACCGCCGCGTCTTTCCCAATCGTTTTCGTCACGTCCTGGTTCGGCGTTATCGCCTCCAGCACTTCCGCCCCAATCTGGTAAAACTGCCGGTATCTCCCCTTCTGCGGCCGCTCCCGCCGGAACATCGGCCCCGTGTAGTACATCTTTACCGGCTGTGGCAGTTGCTGCATCCCATGCTCGATGTAAGCCCGGCAAACAGATGCCGTAGCCTCTGGCCGCAATGCAGCGAGTGCAGGCCACACCAAGATGTCCATGGCAACTGATTGCGCCTCACCTATTAGGTTGAGGATTTCAGGATCTTTTCTTGCAGCTTCTAGTGCACTGTCGTCGGCAATGCCTTCATAAAGTCTCTTATATATCTGTCCGAGTTTTTGAACTGCCGTACGATTCGCCGGAGTGTGGTCGATTCGATCTGAATCCCAAGCCGACCTTGCGGCCCGGAGTGTCTCAAAGAGGTATCCTGTGAAACGCATTGCGTCGTCTGTTGAATCAAGCAATTTGCTCCGGGAGTGGTGTATCTCCTCAAAGGCGTTCAGTTCGAAGGAAAACATTTCCTTGGAAACAATATCCGTCTCGTCGCCCACCGCCCGCGCAAACAATTCCGTCGGCTCAAAAATCGGCAGCCGAATCTCGCCGAATCCATACGTGCCGAACACCTCGCGCGCCGTCTGCTCCACGCGGTTCCACAATTCCGTCTCCGGAGGCAGCAAATCCCGCGTCCCCTTAATCGCCTGAAATTTCGTCTTATTCGCCATTTGTCCCTAAGAGAGCTCCCTCACCTAACTCAAAACGACAACTCGCTCCGGCCTCATCACGAGTCACGAATCACGAGTCACGTCTTCTCGCCACTAGCCACTTCCTAATATTCCCCGTAAGTGATTGCAGGGCCACACGATAGCACACCCCCACGCCATCCGCGCACCTTCCGCGAATACCCCACCATAGCATCCGCTTCCCCTGAATGACAAGAAATGGCCTTGCTTAGTCCCAACGCTTGACCTGCGGCCAGAACTTTTCCAGCGTCCCGAATTTCGGTTTGCGGCACACGTACACGTCGAAGTGCTCATACGGCATTGACAGCGGGTGATACACCGTCCCGGCGAATTCCACGCTGTCGAACAATTCGTGAAGTCGCTCCAGCCGCTCCGCCATCACGATCATGCACTCGCCTGTATATCCACGCGGCCCCCAATAGTAGTAACTCTGGTGCCCGCTAATGGCGTTCGGCAATCCCATCTTCGCCCCCAAAAAATCAATCGCACCGGCTTGCCCGTAATTCTGCCCAAAGATCGCGCAGCTCTTTTGTTCTTCCGCCGGTAATTTGTAATACGCATCCGCCACCACTTGCGCCATTTCTTTCCATCCAAACTGGTCCGCGTAAAGCTGCGGCAGCGGCCCCAGCCGATGCGTTTCGAGGCGCGGCGGCTCAAAGTGCCAGAATTTCGCATACGCGATGTACTGATCCACCGTCAGCATGGGGAAATACGCAAACGGCGCAATCATCAGTCCGGTTACAACCAGCAACGTGATGTAAACAGGTTCTAGCCACCGCGCGCTACGCAGACCCGCCAGCCAGCGTTCAAACACCAACCCACCCGCCGCAAACAGCATCGGATACGCCGGCGCGGGATAATACATCCGCCCGTGCATCGTCAGCATGCAGGCCATGATCACCAGCCAGGTGATGCCGAGCACCCGCCAGCCTCTTCCCTCGCGGTCGCGCAACAGTTCCACCAGCCCGGCAATCCACACCGGCGCCGTCAGCGGGTGAAAGATCATCAGCGCTTGCACCAGCAGAAACCTCAGCGGACCCATTTCCGTATTGCGCCCGCTTTGCTGAACATTGCGCAGCAATTCAATCGTGGGGAAATGCCGCTGCACCTCCCACAACAGATTCGGCAGGAAAATCAACACCGCGACCAGCCCACCCAGCCAAATCCACGGCGAAAGAAACTGCCTGCGCTGCTTCGTTAACACCAGTCCCAGGAACAGTCCGAATCCAAAGAACAACATGGAATGTTTGTTCAGCAGGCCCACGCCGCAGATCACGCCAAACAGCAGCCAGAGTCTTTGGCTCGCCCCATGGAAGATTTTCAGCGCCACCAGCGTCGCGCCCATCCAGAAGAGCGATTCGAACACATTCATCGTGAGCAGCGAATCCAGCCCCAGATAAATTGGCGCCACCATCACGCACACGCACGCCAGCGCCATCCCGAATCGCCGCGCCCCCAGCTCTCGCGCGATCAAGCCGGTCAGCAGCACGCGCAACCCCGCCGCCACTGCAGGCAAAAAATGCAGCGCCGGCAAGGAATCGCCCAGCGTCACGCGTTCCAACCACGTTATGCAGGCAATGAGGGGCGGTTGATCGACATAGCCCCAGGCCAGATGATGGCTGCAAGCCAGGTAATACAGTTCATCCACAAAATAGCCGTACCGCCGGCTCACCAGCATGTGCGCGGCAAATATAGCGAAAGACAGCCCGCCCAAGATTGCCCATTCTCCCGGACGGGCGCCCGGGGTATGTTCTGTTGGAAAGGACTCGACCGGTGCGGATCCGCCCATGGAAACATCCTCCTTCATCAAGACGAGGAGCAGAGATTGAATGTTCCGTGAGCGATTCGGAATGGAACGAAACTGACCCGCGCCTCAATCGATCTGCACCGTCGGCCCACCCGACGTTCCCGCCACTTCCGCCAGCCGCGCCACCACTGCCTTGGTCACGCGATACAAACTCTGCGCCGCCGGCGCTGATTCGCCTTGCGCCGCCACGGGCTTTCCCGTATCCCCGCCCAGCCGTATCCGGGGATCAATCTCCACCTCGCCGAGCACCGGCACGCCATATTCCGTCGCTGTCTTCGCGCCCTCGCCGTGCCCAAAGATATCCACCGGCTTCCCGCAATGTGGGCAGTGGAACGTGCTCATGTTCTCCACCACTCCGAGCACTTCCACATTCACCTGCCGGAACATTTCAATCGCCTTGCGCACATCTGCCAGCGCCACGGTTGACGGCGTTGTCACCACAACCGCTCCCGTCACCGCCACCGTCTGGATCAGCGTAAGTTGCACATCACCCGTCCCCGGCGGCAAATCAATCACCAGGTAATCCAGCTCTCCCCACTCCACGCTGCGCAAAAATTGCATGATCACGCTGTGCAGCATCGGCCCGCGCCAGATCACCGGCTTGTCTCCGGGATTCAGCAGCCCCATCGAAATCATCTTCAGGCCCTGCGCCTCAACCGGCATAATCCGCTGCTGCGGCGTGGCCATCGGCTCGCCCGTGGACCCCAGCATGATCGGCACGTTCGGGCCGTACACGTCCGCGTCCAGCAATCCCACCTTGTAGCCCAGCTTCCCAAGCGCCAGCGCCATATTCACGGCCACCGTGGTTTTCCCCACGCCGCCTTTTCCGCTGGCAACCGCTATCAGGTTTTTCACTCCCGGAATCGGCTGGCGCTCCGGCGTTTGTCCCGGCATTTGGCCTGGCGGCATTTATCCATTTCCTTTCCTGTTCGTCCTTACCTGCACACTTCGTCCTTCGCTTCCTTTATTTCCTTTACGTCCTTTGCTTCCTTGCTTCTTCTTTAGACACTCGCGCCGTGGCACTTCTTGTACTTCTTCCCCGATCCGCATGGGCAGGGTTCATTGCGTCCCACCTTCGCGCCCGCGCGCACCGGTTTCGGCGCTTCGGCCTGGCCTGCACCCGTCTGATACTGAAGGTCTTTCTGCTGACGTTCTTGCCGGCGCTCCAGCGCCCGCGCAAAGTCGGGCAAACGCTGCGTCGGCGCGTCTCCCGCCCGTGCTGCCGCGCTCGCGACCGCTGCGGCAGCCCCACCCGCCAGCGCACGCGCCGGTTCCGGCCTCGGCTCTCTCGCCTGCGGCGCCGGCTCGTTCTGTTGGATCTGCACGTGGAACAGGTACCGCACCGTCTCGTTGTCGATCCGCGTCATCATATCTTCAAACAAGATGAACGCTTCCTTCTTGAATTCCACCAGCGGATCTTTTTGCCCGTAGCCCCGCAGCCCGATCCCTTCCTTCAAATGGTCCAGCGAGAGCAGGTGGTCTTTCCATTGCGTGTCCACCACGTCCAAGATGATGTGCCGCTCCAGCCACCGCAGCACGTCCGGACTAAAATGTTTCTCTCTTTCCGCGTAGCGGTTCTTCACCGCTTCCACCACAGCGTCCGCCAATTGCATGTGGTTCAGCGTGCCGGGGTCCGCGCCCGCGGCCTTCGCGTCAATTCCAAACTGGCTGTGTATTTCCGCCAAAAACTGCGCCACGTTCCACTGCCCGGGATGTTGTTCTTTCGGGCAATACGTGTCCACCGCTTCCAGCGCCACGTCCTCCGCGATTCCCAGCACGTAATCGCGCTGATCCTTGCCTTCCAGCGCCGACCGCCGGATCGCATAGATCGTCTCGCGCTGCTTGTTCATCACATCGTCGTATTCCAGCAAGTGTTTGCGCGCGTCAAAGTTCTGCGCTTCCACCGATTTCTGCGCGTTCTCAATGCGGCTGGAGATTAGCCGCGATTCGATCGGCACGCCTTCCGTCATTCCCAGCCGGAACATCAATTGCTTCACGCGCTCCCCGCCGAAGATGCGCATCAAATCGTCTTCCAGCGACAAAAAGAACCTTGAAGAGCCTGGGTCGCCCTGGCGCCCCGCGCGCCCGCGCAACTGGTTGTCAATGCGCCGCGCCTCGTGGCGTTCGGTGCCCAGGATGTGCAGCCCGCCGACCGCCACCACCTCGTCGTGCTCCGCTTTGCACTGCTCCGCGAACGTGTCGTACACCGGCTTCCACGCGTCCTGCGGCACCTGAAAAATCTTTCCTTCGTGCTGGAACAACACCATCTGCACCGCGGGCTGCGCTGCGTTTTCCGTCCCGTTCTCCCCGCCAATCACCGCCGGTGCCGCCGCGTACGGCATCGCCAGCTTGTTCTTCAAAAAGTGCTCGCGCGTCAAAAACTCCGGATTGCCGCCCAGCAGGATGTCCGTGCCGCGCCCGGCCATGTTCGTCGCCACGGTCACCGCGCCCTTGCGCCCCGCTTGCGCCACGACCCGCGATTCCCGCTCGTGCTGCTTGGCGTTCAACACCTGGTGCGGTATCCCGGATTTCTTCAGCAAATCCGCGATCGTTTCCGATTTCTCGATCGAAATCGTCCCCACCAGCACCGGTTGCCCGCGCTGGTGATAGTGGCGGATCCCGTTCGCCAGTGTGTTGTCTTCCTGCAACACCCCGTTCACCACCGCCTCGAATTTTTCCTTCTCCGTGCGGTAGACAACGTCCCTATGTTCCTTCCGGATCAAAAAACGGTTCGTCGGAATCACCACCACGTCCAGGTCGTAAATTTTCCCGAATTCCGCCGCTTCCGTTTCCGCCGTTCCCGTCATTCCGGCCAGCTTCTTGTACATGCGGAAATAGTTCTGGAAGGTGATCGTCGCCAGCGTCTGGTTTTCCCGCTCGATCTTCACGCCTTCCTTCGCTTCCACCGCCTGGTGCAAGCCGTCGGACCAGCGCCGCCCCGGCATCTGGCGCCCCGTGAACTCGTCCACGATGATCACTTCGCCGTCTTTGACCACGTAATCCACATCATTCTTATAAAGCGTGTGCGCTCGTAGCGCCTGGTACACGTGGTGCATGATCTCCACGTTGCCAATGTCCGACAAATTCCCCAGCCCCAGAAGCCGTTCGCACTTGCTGAAGCCTTCCTCCGTCAGCGTCGCCGTGCGGTGCTTTTCGTCCAGCGTGTAATCGATATCCTGAATCAGCTTGGGAACGATCTTGTCGATCTTGAAATACTTGTCGGTAGACTCTTCCGAAGGCCCCGAAATGATCAACGGCGTGCGCGCTTCGTCGATCAGGATCGAGTCCACTTCGTCGACGATGGCGTACTGGTGCCCACGCTGCACGCAGCCGGCCAGGTCATACTTCATGTTGTCGCGCAGGTAATCGAAACCGAATTCGTTGTTAGTTCCGTAGGTCAAATCCGCGCCGTACGCCGCGCGCCTCTGCTCGTCATCCAAATCATGCACGATCACGCCCACCGTCAATCCCAATGCCTTGTACAGCGGGCTCATCCACTCCGCGTCGCGCCGCGCCAGGTAGTCGTTCACCGTGACGATGTGTACACCCCTCCCCGCCAGCGCATTCAACGCCGCCGGCAGCGTCGCCACCAGCGTCTTCCCTTCCCCCGTCTTCATTTCCGCAATCTTGCCGCTGTGCAGCACCATCCCGCCGATCAACTGCACGTCGAAATGCCGCATCTTCAGGAAACGCCGCCCCGCCTCCCGCACCAATGCGAATGCCGGCACGGTCACCGGCTCCAGCGTCCGCCGCAACTCCTCTTTGTACGAAGCCTCCGCCGGGTCGCTGTCCTTCAACTGTTCCCGCACCTGCGTCTTCAGCGCCGCGAACCGCTCCTTCAACTGTTCGTCGCTCAGCGCCTGCGTTTCCGCTTCCTTCGCATTGATGGCGTCAACCAGCGGTTGGAGTTTCTTGAGGTCGCGTTCGTGCTTCGTGCCGATAAATCGCGCCACGACGCGGTCGATTACTTGGGCTACATCCATGGACGGTTATTCGTTTCCTGGTGGCTCTAAACTATGTTCCCGCTCGCACAGGCCATTCCATTCGGCTTTGTGCCAACAGTTTATTGTAACTGGTTGGATGCGCGCACGCCAAGAATCGACACGCCCTTGCAGTGCGGCCTGCCCTGAGTTTCGAAGGGCGGCTCGTTTACCCTGAGCTTCGAAGGGCCCCCGCTTTCACGCCGTAAGCAGCCCTCCCGCTCATCCGAGCGTACAATACGGCTATGGATCATACCAAGCTTGTCGTCGTCCAAAAGTACCTTACCCGCCCTGAGGCGGACTTGGCCAAGTGCACGCTCGAAGGTACCGGCATTCAGGCAATGATCCAGGGTGACACCGCGGGAGGAATGCGTGAACACCTTGCATGGTCTGGCGCGGGATACAAAATCCTGGTGCGCGAGGAAGACGCAATCCTGGCGCGCGATGTCCTCACTCCACCAAAGGACGCCGGCGAACTCCTTGACGCCGACCTCCCACCTGACCACGACACTCACCCACCGTGGCGCCAGTTTACTTAGCCTGGATTTCTCACAAGATACGATTCATCCGATGTCCAAGTACAGCAAGCCGTAGTCATCCTGAGGCGATCCGATATGGATCGCCGAAGGACCTCAATCAAAGTTTTGCACGGGGTGTCATTTGAGATCTTTCGGGGCGCCCCGGCCAGGTCGGGGCAAACGTCCGACGCGCCTCTCAAGATGACAGGATGCTGCGCAATCCGAATAACATGAACACTGAGCTTTGGGAGAAAGTCCGGCTAATAAGCCATACCTTTTTCACTAGCCACTCATCACGAGTCACGACTCACGATCCACCAATCACACAATCTGCACCAGCTCCGGCGGGTAATCCCGCAATCTCTCCATTGACACGCCCTGCTCCGCCTTCTCGATCTGCAGCACTGGCACCATCCCAAAGCTTCGATTCCGCCCCTCGCGCTTCGCCAGGTACAGCGCCTTGTCCGCCAGTTCGATCACATTATCAATGGACAGCAGCCCAACGTCATCCCGCAGCCACGGGAACGGCGCCCATCCGATTGAGCACGTCTTGTGAATTTGCACCCCGTTCCCCACATCAAACGGCAACTCCCGAATCGCTTCCAGTACGCGGTTGCACAGTAGCCCCCCGTTCTCCCGGTCCGTCGTCCGGCACACCAGCAAAAACTCTTCCCCGCCCCACCGCACCAGGTCGTCCGAGCGCCGCATCACGGAGCCGATGCGCTCTGCCACCTCTTGCAGCAGGCGATCCCCGGCCGCATGCCCCATCTCATCATTCACGCGTTTGAACCGATCAATGTCCACCAGCACAAAGAGCAATTCCTGCTTCGGCCCTGATGGCGCATCCGCGTCGGGCGAGCGCAGATGCGAACGCAGCGTCTGTGCTTCGTCCGTCGAAATCGTCTCGTAGAAATACCGCCGGTTCCGCGTTCCCGTCAGTGGGTCGGTCAGCGAAATCTCTTCCAATTCCTTGTTCTTCTGCAGCAACTCCGCGTTCCGCTGCGCCACCGCTTGTTCCAATTCCAGGCGGCGCCGGTTCAGCGCTCGCGTGCGCCGCGCTACAATCACCCATAAGCCCAACAGCAGCACAACTCCGCCGGCCGCATTCGCCCACCACGTTTGCCAGATACTCGGCAGCACCCGGAACCGGAAACTTGCCTTGGCCGGCTCCGCCGCGGCATTCGGTTTCTGGCACCTCACCCAGAACTCGTATTTCCCCGGTGGCAGTCCCCCGTACTGCACCTCGCGCAGTTGCGTCTGCGTTGCTTGCTGCTCCAACCCGTTCAATTCGTACTGGCAGGAAACCCGCTCCGGTGTATCCAGCACCAGCGGCGAAAACTCCACCGCCAGCGTTCCTTCGGACGACGCCACTTCCGGCACTTCCGTCATCCGCCGCTCTTCACCCCCCAGCGTGATCGACGTCAGCACCACGCTCGCCCGGCTCTCTACTGGTGCGCGCTCCGACGGCTGGTAGCGTGCCAGACCTCGCGATGTCGCGATTACAAAACTCCCGTCCGCCTCTTCGCGCACCCCTGTCCATGGGCTGATGTCGTCCCATATCAATCCATCCGCGTGGCTCATTCGCTGCATATGTCCGTCGGGAGAGAGCACGGCAATTCCATCCGGCCCGTTGAACCAGATGCGATTTTTCGAATCGCGCGCCACCACGGCCCAATCCCAGTGGTAGTGCACCATGTGCGCCGTCCCGCTCGCATCCAGTTGCACGTGCGACACGCCTACCACGTCGTTGTAACCGATCCAAGCGTCGTTGTCGTTCAATGCCAGGACGCTGTTAATGGTCTGTCCCTGCAAGCCGTCCTGCATCGTCAGCATTTTCCAATTGCGCCCATCATAGCGATACAGAACGCCCGGTCCCGTGGCCCACAGCGCTCCTTGCGATGAAAACGAAGAGTATTCAATCAATCCCGGGCCCTCGGCCGGCAGCGGCACATCCATGGGCTGCGGCTCGGCTTTTCTGGTGTCGAATCGCGCCAGGCGCGACTGCGTGGTCGCCCAGATGCTCCCGTCCGGAGCAGCCTCCACGGCCAAAAAGGCCTGACCGCGAAAGGAGGGGTAGAAAGTCGTGGAGAAGTCTTTCGGGTTGATGCGAACGAGCGAGCCGGCGCTGATCGTCCATACCGAACCATCACTTCCCAACTGCAGTTCCCGGGTCTCTCGCCGGGATCGCCGCTCCAGCGCCGGGATTTTCTCCCACCGTTGCGCCCCGGCATTCCAGACCCCGATGCCATGCCCCGTGCTGACCCAGAGCCGCCCGGAGCGGTCTCGCACGGTTGACCATGTGGAATTATCGGGCAGTCCTTCCGCCGTGGTCCATGCCGACCACTCGTGCACCCCAGGCAAGCGGTCAATCCCCGTTCCATATCCCGCGATCCACAGCGTTCCCTCGCGATCCTCAAGGGCGCACTGCACGCCGTTACTGCTGATGCCTTGCTTATCCGTCACGGTGCGCCAGTGGCCACCTTGTTGCCAATACAGACCAGCCGACGAGGGCACCAACAGGCGGCCGTCCTGATCGAGCGAGGGCTTCCCTTCCTCCTCGTTGGCGGATCCCGTGACGCTTGGTTCGAAGCTGATCTTGTGCTGGCGGGCATCCAGCCTGGCCAAACGTGTCACCGCTCGCAGCCACATGGTCTGTCGGCCATCAAACAGCAGTGCTACGACACGCTCCTTCGGCAATTGGATCGTGGGATCCACCTTGACTGCAGTTTCCCCAGGTTCGATGTGTGCCAGGCGTCCTCCCAAAGTAAACCAGATCCCGTCACTGCCATCACGGACAATCCCCGCAATGCTGCCCGCGCCTCCTTCCTTTTGCCCGATTATGGTTGTTGCTGAGGGATTCTTTTGGTCCGCGCGCAGGATGCCGCCCTTAAAGAGCACCACGTAGGCAAGTCCTTTGCTGTCAACGGCGAGAAGCTGGTTTCCCGAGCCCAGCGGCAGCGCCGAGGCTGGAATGTCCAGCCGTTGAAAAGCCCCATCCTGGTAGTGCGCTACTCCGTGATTCCCGGCGAACCACGGCGTGCCATCGGGCGCGATCAGCAGGTCGAGAATGTAATGCCCGGTTATACTCTCGACTTCGGTCATTTTTTTCGCGTGCGCGCCGTCATACCGGTAGAGTCCAGTCTGCGTTCCAATCCACAAAAATCCCTGGGTGTCCTGGCCCATCGCCGTCACGGTCACGGCCCCCAGGCCAAACTGCTCTTCCAGTCGTTGTACGGTGTAACGCGGATTGGCAGGAAACGATACGCCGCGCTCTTGCGCCCAGGCCCCAGACAATAGGGCAGCGGCTGCACAGACTAGCGCAATTAGCCGAGAATAGATTCCCTCAGGCACAATGTCACTCGTTCACACGAAGGTTCCTAGCCTAGGCGGGCTAATTAAAGGGCCCATTGCTTCGTGTTCCGTGTAGGTTAGGGGATAAAAATGCAGCAGGTAAATCCCACAAAAGTACCGCCGTCTAGTACTTGCGAATGGTTACATCTTGGATAGCAAGCCGCGATTTCCCGCGCTGCGCATGTTTCCGTCGCCGCCAATTCTCGCAACGCGTGTCTCGCTCTTCGGCCCTCGCGGGCGCTTGATCTTCTCCACCCAGGGCTTATTTGCTCATGTTCTCCATGAGCAGCTTCCGGAACTTGCCCCGCTCATCCAGGCTCATATCCACAATCTCAAACGACATGTCCTGCGCCCGGTAATCCCGCATCAGCGCCGTGGCCTGGACTTTTCGCACGCCCAATTGCATCTTCATTTGCACCTGCGTTCCCGGTGCCAGATGCATGTTCGTGGTGGCCAAACCTCCGGTCAGGCTGGCCATTTTGATTTCCAGCCTGCAATTCTGCTTCAAATTGGTGCTCACCGCCGGCAGCGCTTTCTGCAGCCGCACGCGCGTGTGGCGCCGCTGCCTTACAAATTTAGAGTTTGCCGGCGAATCCAGGGGCGCCAGCGTCAGTTCCGCCCGTTCAATGCCGCTGCCTGGCATGAATTCGCGCGCCCATTCCGGCTCCAGTTTCTCCAGCACCTGCAGCGCCGTGATACGCAGTTCCTGCTGGTGCTGCCATCCGAACACCTTGCGCGATTCCGCAATCCGTTTCAGCGTGCTGACCGCCTCCTGCGCGCGCAACCGCCCCAGCGCCTCGACCGCCTTTACCCGCAGATACGCCGCGGCATGCAGCGGCAAATCGCCATCCGCAATCGTCAACAGCCGCCCCAGTGCCTCGCGGTCTCCGGTCATCCCGATTTCGTCCACCACCAGCGGCATCACCAGCGGGTCCACATGATCGAGCACTGCCAGCAATATCCGGCAGCGTCCCGCCGCACCGCTTGCCGAAATCTGCCGCACCACGCGGTCTTGCGCCGCCCGCGGGAAATTGTCAATGCGCCCCGGCAGAAACACCTCCGCGGCTTGGGGATCGAGTTTCGCCAGCAAGCCCACCATCTCCACCGCTTCCGCGATCGCCCCGCCTCGCACGATGCTGCGCAGGTATTGCAGCGCCTCCTCGCCCAGGTCGTTCGCCAGGTTGGCCACGTTTTCCAGATCATCCCGCAACTGGCAACGGTTGAATCGCGCCGAAATCTGCTCCATCGCCGTCTGCGGCAGATGCCTCAATACCCCCGTCAGCCCCGCCGAAATCTCCCGGGCCCGCAGCGCTTCCTCCACGAACTCCGGTACGCGCTCCTCGATTCCCATCTTCGCGCGCAGCGTTTTCGCCATTCCCGGCCGCTGCCCTTCCACCCCGTTCAGCAAATCCAGGGCCTCTTGCATCGCCGGGAAACACCGCTGCGCCGCCGCCTCCTGGCTCAGCCGCACGAACGCCGCGCTGACCAGCGTTTGCAAATCCTGGTCCTGCTCCACGCTCAGCCGCAGCCCCACGTGCCGCAGCGCGTCCGCCAGTAGCTTTGGATCCGCCTGCGCATACAATCCCGCCATTTCCGAAAGCCCCGTCGCCGCGCGTTTCCGCGCATCCGGCTCCTCGCTGTCCGCGCACTTTGCGTAATTCTGCAGAATGCTGATCGCTTCCGCCACGTCTCCATGCTCGATCAGCTCCGCAACGTACGATTGCACGTTCTTCGGCGGGATGCACCACGCTTCATCCGACAACAGCACTTCCCTCTTCGCCGTTTCCGGCACGCTCGACCAGAAAACCCGGTCCAATATCTCCCGGTGCGACTCCACCAGGATTCCTGCTTCCGCCATCTTGTCTTCGTGTTGCCCCAGGATCTTCCGCAGCCCCTCGATCTCCTGGTTCATGCGGTCCAACATCTGCCGCACCGCGTTCACTTTCACTTCCCCGCGCTCGAAGCGCTCCATGGCATAGCGAATCGACAGGTGCTCCGCCAACTGCAACAGCACGGCCTGGTCAAACTTTTTGCCTTTTCCCTGCTCAGCAATCCCCGCCAACGCCTGCCGCAGCGTGTCCTGCGCCCGCACCGGCATCTGTGCTACTTGCGATTGAAATTCGACTACCGCTCCCGCCGGATTCTCACCGGTTCCCAGTTTTCCAAACGTCGTCAGGGCTTGCAGTATCCGGTACATCTCCTCATCATCCGGAATCCCCGTTCCGTAACCAGCGCCCCAGCTCCTGCCGGTCCCTTTGCCTGCTCCAAAGCCCCCACCGGCTCCCATTCCCCCGCCAACGCCGCCCGCCACCATTCCGGTGCCCGCACCACCCATCGCAACCCCGGTTCCTCCGCCCATTCCTTTCCCCGTGCCCGTTCCTGTCCCTGTCCCGTTTCCCATTCCCCCGCCGCCACCTGTTCCCATTCCGCCATTATCAGGACCGCTCCCCGAGCCACTTCCTGGCCCTGCACCTGGCCCCGCTCCCGGTCCCGCGCCCGGTCCAGCGCCGGTCTCCGATCCCTCCGCCGCCGCGATCAGCTCCAGCAGCTTCTGCGGATCGTTCAGCATCCTTGTGAACTGTGCCTGATCGTCTCCCATGGATGCGGCCGCGATTTGCGCCGCCATGCTTGCATCCTTCAGCCGTGAATCCGTGGCCACAAAACAAATCTCGTTAACCCGTATCCCGGACGTACCCGCAATCGCTTCTTTCAACTGCTGTGCCAATTCCGATGGTTTTGCCTTGCCGGTAGGAAATGCGTGCATCAACTTGGCTAGCTCGTCTTCCGTCACTTCCGGCGTGAATTGCACGCTCGCCAACCCTGCCGTGGAAAGCAATTGCGCGAACTGCTTCTCCGCCGGTGCGCCTTCGAGCGGCACTCCATCCAGCAGCAGTTGCGCCCCTGTCGCACCCAGCAACAGCCCGGAGTCGCTCCCCTCCGGAATCGCAGTGCGCAGCTCTTTCCACGCCACCTCCAACTGTTCCGCCGTGCGCACGTGGTCGTAGCCGTATAACCGCGCATACTTCAGCAATATATTGAGGCTGCGAACAAATGCCCGGCCCGCTGTCGTCTTTGGGTCCGTTTTCATCCCCATCCCGTCCGCCTTGTGTCTATAGCCCTGGAGGTCAGTCGCCTGGGACATCCTGTCTAGTACCGTAGGGCTCTTGCCTGAGCCTCACAATGGTACGGTCGTCCCATGTGAGCAGTCCGTCATCGCGCCATCAGGACAGTTTGCGTACCAGCCCTCTTGGACGGCTTTCTTCGCTTGTGGTACAGGTGTGTTTGAGTGCAGTTCTACTCGGCGGGCAACTACTTCATCATCGCCACGCGGCTCTGCCGGCGGGTGCGATTTCCCACATTGGAGGGCAGCGGCAGTCCTCCGAGTTCCAACAGAAGTTTTCTCAGCCGCGATCGTTCATCCAGATCCATATCCACAAACTCGAACGCCATCGCCTGCGGCCGCGCGCCCCGCACGATGGCTTGCGCGCGGATGTTGCGTACCCCGTGAGATATCTTCAGCGTCAGCAACGACCCCGGCGCCAGATGCCGGCCCGCCGCTCCAATTCCCCCGCTCATGTTCAATTCCGGAATCGTCAGGCGGATGTTGTCGCGCAAGTTGGTCGTCACGGCAGTAACGGGCCGCGACAGTTTCAGCCGCGCATACCGCCGCTGCCGCGTTACCGGAGCATTGGGCTCTGGATCGATCGGCTCCATCACCAGTTCCTTCCGGTCCAGCCCGCTGGCCGATATTTTCTCCATCGCCAGCGTTGGCTCGATCTTCTGCAACGCCTGCGCCGCCGCAATCCGCAGCTCCGACGGATACGTCCACCGCCAAACCTGCTTGGCGTCCAGGATACGCTGCAACGCCGCGCTGGCTGCGGTCGCCCGCAATCTTCCCACGGCCTCGATCGCCTTGATCCGCGTGAAACCTGGCGTCGTTTCGTCTTGCGTCAGTTCCACAACCTTATCGATGCACTCCGCTCGCAGGCTCATCCCCATTTCGTCCAGCGCCAGCGGCCGGATCAACGGGTCCAGAGAGTCGTACAGCGTCACCAGCAGCCTCGCCCGCTGTTCCCCCGGCGTCGAGGATAGCTGTCGCACGGCTCGGTCATGCGAATTCCGCGGCCACTGCGCCAGTCGCGCCGGCAGTATTCTCTCCACCGCCTCCGGCGACAGTTGGCTCAACAGTCCGATCACTTCCGTGGCTTCGTTGGCCGGCGAGCTTTGCAGCGTTTCAATCAACCGCTGCACCGCCTCTTCGCCCAGTCCATGCACCACCTGCCCCAGTAATTCGCAATCTTCCCGGAACCCGCAATTCGAAAACCGGTTGGTCACATACTGCAGCGTCGCCTTCGGCACCAATGCCAGGATGTCCAGCAAGCCATCGGGGATCTGCCCCGTGCGCAGCGTATCCTCGATGAATTCCGGCAACCGCTCTTCCGTCGCGATTCTCTGCCGGATCGCGGTCGTCGTCCCCGGCCGCACCGCTTCCACGCTGTCCAGCGAAGCCAGCGCTTGCTGCATCGCCGGATAAAACTTCTTCGCCCCGGCTTCCTGGCTCATGCGCACAAACGCCGCTCCGATCAGCGTCTGCAGGTCTCCTTCGCGTTCCACCGCCAACTGTCTCCCCAGGCGTTGGATCACGTCAATCAGCGCGCTCCCGTCCCCGCTGCCATAGAATTCCGCCAGGTCCGACAATCCGATCGCTGTCGTTCGCCGCGCTTCCGGCGCTTCCAGCGCGATGCACGCCGCATACTTCGTCAGGATTTCGTTGACCGTCTTCAACTCCCCGCGCCGCAGCATCTCTTCCAAAAACGCCCGCACATTGCGCGGCGGCACGCACCACGCCTCATCCGACGTCAGCACTTCCTTCTTGTTCTCTTCCGGCACCTGCTGCCAGAATTCCTGGTCCAGCAATTCCGTGTACGACTGCACCGCAATCCCCGCGCTGGCCATTGCTTCTTCCTGCGCTCCCAGGATTTTCCGCAGCGCTTCGATCTCCGAGTTCATCCGGTCCAGCAGTTGCTTCACCGCGTTGACCCGCAATTCCCCGCGCTCGTAACTGTCCAGCGCAAACCGGATCGCCACGTGTTCCGCCAACTTCAGCAGCATCGGTTTGTCCGGCGCGTCCGAAGGCGCCTGTGCCGCCAGCCCCGCCAGCGCCTGTTGCAGGGTGTATTGCGCGCGCACCGGCATCGCCGTCAAGCGCGACTGGAACGTCGCTGCATCCATGCGGCCCTCGGGATCTTTCCGCGATTTTCCCAGTTGCGCGAACAACCCGATCATTGACCGCACATCTTCTTCGGCTACCGCGTAGCTTCCGCCTCCTCCAGCACCACCCATCCCCGCGGGTCCCACCCCTGGCACTCCCGGAATTCCTCCCAGCACGCCGCCACGCAACAGCGCCGATGCGGTCATCCACTTGCCCGGTTCTCCACTCTGCCCGGTTCCCCCTCCGGCTCCGCCGCCTCCACTTGCTCCTCCCCCAAATCCTCCACCACCGGGTCCCCCGCCGCCGGGCCCTCCGCCGCCCGGACCACCACCTCCTGGTCCGCCGCCCGGACCGGACCCGCCGCCAAATCCTCCACCGCCGCCGGGTCCACCCGGCCCGGATCCACCGCCAAATCCTCCACCGCCCCCTGGTCCACCCGGTCCTCCGCTTCCTCCGCCGGGTCCTCCGCCACCGGGTCCCCCGCCGCCGGGTCCACCCGGCCCGGATCCACCGCCAAATCCTCCACCAGCGCCGGGTCCTTCACCCGTGCCGCCTCCGCCACCGGAGCCTGTTCCCCCTCCACCACCGCCGGGCCCTCCAACCCCTCCGCCGCCCGAGCCTGTTCCTCCGCCTCCGCTACCACCCGCAGCCTTGCCCGCTTCCCATAAACTCCCGCCCGCACCCGTCCCCCCGCTCCAACTCGAGCCCGTTCCGCTTCCCGACCCTCCTGTGCCTCCGCCTGGCCCGCCACCGCCGAATCCCGGTCCGGAGCCTCCTCCGCCACCGCCGCCGCCGCGCGAACTTTCCGCCGCCAGGATCAGTTGCAACAATTTATTGGGATCTTCAAAAATGTCGCGAAATTTGTCGCCGCCGGCGCCCAGCGCCTTGGCCGTCAATTGCGCCGCCACCTTGATGCCGGCCACGGAACTGTCTTCCGCAACAAAGCGAATCTCATTGATCCTGATGCTCGTCTCCCCCGCCAGCGCGGTCTTCAATTGTTCCGCCAGTTGGTTGGGTTTTGCGTTGCCGCTTGGAAACGCGCGCACAAAACGGGAAAATTGTGGTTGCGTCAGATTTTTCGCGAAGTGAATGCTGGCGATTCCGGACGATGTCAGCAGTTGCGCAAAACTCCGTTCGCCCGCCGCCGATCCCAGCGGCACGCCGTCCAGCAGGATCTGCGTTCCTGAAGCTCCCAGCAACACGCCGGTATCGCCGCTCTCCAGCAGCGCCGCGTGCAGTTCTTTCCACGTCGTTTCAAATTGCGCGGCCGTGCGCACGTGTCCGAACTCGTACAATCGTGCGAATTTCAGCAGAATGTTCAAACTGCGAACAAACGCCCGCGCCGATGATCGTGTGTCGCTCGCCATTCTCTGCGATTTTCCCTCTGCCTTACCTTCTTACTACACTAGGACGCAACACGCACGGAAACAAGCGCCGCGCAAGTCCTTGTCACCTTCTCACTAACACAACTGCCCTTTCCTCACATTCTCCCTTCCCCCCTTGAAAACACGGAACTTGAGTTGCTCACGCTGCCACATTACCAGTACAATCATTTTGTTGCGATGGCCGACAATACTCCACCCACCCGTTTTCGGCCGGACATGCCGGATATCCCCGGCGTCACCGGGGCGTCCTCCAAGCCTGCGCGCCGCAATCCCCTCCTGCCTCTCGTAGTGGGCTTTCTCGCCCTTGGCGTTCTCCTTTTCCTCGGCAGCCGTTGGCTCAGCCATAATAAGCCTCCCGAACTCGCTCGTGTCGAGCCTCCGGCCCAGATCGAAGTTCCCGCGCCCGCTCCGGATGCCTCCGCAGCTCTCCCTCACGCCACGCAGGCCAATCCGGTCATCGCCGAAATTTCCGATCTCGCCAAGCCCTGGTCTTCCGCGGATTTCTTCATTCGCAACCGTCTCTCCGGCGAAAACATCCCTGCCACCATCGTTCGTCTTCCGGGAACTTCCGCCACCTCACCTGAGGGTTACTGGGCCTTTTCTCGCAAAGCCCCCTACGGCTCTTGCCAACTCGAATACATCACCGACCTTGGAAAATTGAAAGCAGACTACGGCTATCGCGCTGCCAATCATCCCCTCGTCGGCAATCCTTGCAGCCGCACACTCTACGATCCCCTAAGAACTGCAAGCCTTCCGGGCAGCTTCTGGGTTCGCGGCGCCATCGTCCAGGGCAGCGACATTCGCCCGCCCTTTGGCGTCGAACTCCAAATCCAAGGCAAACAAATCCTCGCCATCCGCACCGAATAATCCGTCCGCAGTCTCCCACCCGTCATTCCGAGCGGAGCGGCCCGATTTTCTCTTACGCGCCGCACTTTGGGGCGTCGTGCCGCGCAGTAGAGGAATCTCTCTTCTCTCTTTGCCTCTGTTGTTCTTCGCTCTATGACCTCTGTACTATCGTCCTTCTTTATCTTCTCCGCGAATCTCCCCGCAAATCTCCACCACTCTCTCCTCTGCCCAAAACCTCTCCGCCCCCGCCCGCCTCGAAATAAACCCGCAATGCCCTCCATGCTCCGGCGCCACAAACCGCACCTTCGGATTCTCTCCCACCTTCGCCCGCAGAAACGACGCGTACGGCACAAACGGATCATCTTGCGCCGTGATCAGCAGCAGCGGCACGCGCACTTGCCCAATTACCTTCTTCGCGCTCGCCGCTTCGTAATACTCCTCCGCATCCTTATAGCCGAACGCCGGCGCCGTGATCGCATCGTCAAATTCCCGCACCGTCCGTACCCGTCCAATTCCATTCCGCAAATACCGCTCCGGATACAACTCCGCCTTCCGCCGGTAGCGCGCCATCAGCCCCTCCACAAAATGCCGCTCGTACAAATAATTCTCCATCTTCTCCAGCGCATCAGCGCAAGCCGCCAGGTCCATCGCCGGACAAACCGCGGCCACGCCCCGCAACTCTTTCGGCGCCGCTTCGCCGAACTCCCCCGCCATCTTTGTCACCAGGTTTCCTCCCATCGAGTAGCCCACGAAAAAAATCTGCTGGAATCCCTCGGCAATCAATTCCAGCAGGACCGCGCGGTAATCCCCGCTCAACCCGCTGTTGTACAGCGTCGGCGTTAACCGTTCCGTCCCGCCGCAGTTCCGCTGGTTCAAGCGCACCGCATGAAATCCCCGCGCGTACGCCTTGTCCGCAATGCCAATCGCGTAGTTCGATTCGCTCGAACCCTCCAGCCCGTGCACCGTCACGATCACCGGCGCATCCTTCCGCTTGCCGGGCTGCCAACTGCACATGCCCTTCACCTGCGTCTCCGCGTCCACGCGAAACAGCCGTTCTTCCGGCGGCGGCAGCAAAAACTTCCTCTTCAAAAGCGCACCCGCAATCGTTTGCAGATGCCCGCTCCACAGCAGCCGGTGCGCCTCAAATTCCCTCAGTTTCTCAGTCATATCTCCACTTTATCAGGTCGCGCCTTTTCCCTCATCCACTCTCGCCTCGCGGCCTCTACCTCGGTTTTCCCGCCCTTCAACTTGACCCTTTCCCCCTCTCGCCCCTAGAATTGCTGTTTACACCGTGATGCTTTGTTTCATTCGATTGAACTCTTCTCCCGGCCCAGCGGTCACCCGCTGGGCTGCGCTGTTTTGGGGCGCATCCGCTCCCGCGCCACTCACTCTCTCGCGAGGTTCTCATGATTGACAGCCCCATCACCGAAGGTCTTACATTCGACGACGTCCTGCTCCTCCCGGGCAAATCCTCGGTCCTGCCCACCGACGTGGATACCAGCACGCAATTCACGCGCAAGCTCTCGCTCAACATTCCTCTCTGTTCCGCCGCCATGGACACCGTTACGGAATCGCGCTTGGCCATTGGCATTGCGCGCCAGGGCGGCATCGGCATCATCCATCGCAATATCCCCATCGATCGCCAGGCCGAGGAAATCGACCGCGTCAAGCGTTCCGAATCCGGTATGATCGTCGATCCCGTCACCATCTCCCCGGACATCACCATCCGCCAGGCCCTCGAAATCATGAACAAGTACCGCATTTCCGGTCTTCCCGTCACTCGCGGTACGCGCCTCACCGGCATCCTCACCAACCGTGATTTGCGCTTCGAGAAAAATCACAGCCAGCTCGTCGGCCAGGTCATGACCAAGGACAATCTCATTACCGTCGCCGTCGGCACCACCCTCGAAGAAGCCGAGAAGATTCTCCAGAAGCACCGCATCGAAAAACTCCTGGTTGTCGATAAGGATTTCAATCTCAAGGGCCTCATCACCGTCAAGGACATCCAGAAAAAACTCGAATACCCCCACTCCGCCAAAGACGATCACGGCCGCCTCTACGTCGGCGCCGCCGTGGGCGCCACCGGCGACTTTCTCGAACGCGCCGTTGAAATGTCCAAGTGCAATGCAGACGTCCTCGCCATTGACACCGCCCACGGCCACACCGAGCGCGTCATCGAAGCCATCAAGGCCATTCGCCAGCGCCTTCCCGAAATGCAGCTCATCGCCGGAAACGTGGCCACCTATGAAGGCGCCAAGGAACTCATTTCCCTCGGCATTGACGGCCTCAAAGTCGGCATCGGCCCCGGCTCCATCTGCACCACGCGCGTTGTCACCGGTGCTGGCGTTCCGCAGCTCACTGCCGTGATGGAAGCCGCCAGAGCCGCGCAAGGCACCGGCGTCCCCATCATCGCCGATGGCGGCATCAAGTATTCCGGCGACATCACCAAGGCCATCGCCGCCGGCGCTTCCTGCGTCATGATCGGCAGCCTCTTCGCCGGCACCGAGGAATCTCCCGGCGAAACCATTCTCTATCAGGGCCGCACCTTCAAGTCTTACCGCGGCATGGGCTCTACCGGCGCCATGGAAGCCGGCTCCGCCGACCGCTATTCCCAGGAAGGCGCGGAGCGCGGCAAGTCCGTGCCCGAAGGCGTCGAAGGGCGCGTCGCCTACAAAGGGCCGCTGAGCGGCCTCACCGATCAACTCGTCGGCGGCCTCAAGAGCGGCATGGGTTACGTCGGCGCGAGCACGCTCTTGGAACTCATGGAAAAGGGCCGCTTCATCCGCATCACTGCCGCGGGCCTGCGTGAAAGCCACGTCCACGACGTCGTCATCACCAAGGAAGCCCCCAACTACCGCATGGAATAATCTTGCCGCGGTTCTTGCCGTGGTGCTTCCTGTGCCCGCGCCCTTCTCCCATCTCTCATCTTGCGGTCCCTGCCTTCCGGGGCCGAAGGACCTCAGCTTCAAGTTTATGCAGGCCTGTCTTCTCTCCTCGCTTTTCGTATTTCGTGTTTCGACTTTCGCTTCCCCTCCCCAGCAAAACTGCAGTCCATTCACGCTTCGTTTACAATGGAATAGGAAACTCAACTCCTAATGCCCCCTTCCGAACCCTGGCGCAATCCGCGGCCCGCCCCCACCCTCGACGAGGTGCGGTACCGCGTCCCTCCCGGATCCATGATTCCCGGTTGGCTTCGCGCCTGGTGGCCCGCCCTGCTCTGGAGTGTCGTCATCTTCTCCGCTTCCACGGATACTTTTTCCTCCGAACACACCGCCACTGTCTTCGGAGCCATTCTGCACTGGTTCGCGCCATCCCTCAGCGAAACGACCTTTGCAACCATCCACTTTTTCATCCGCAAGTCCGCGCATCTCACCGAGTACTTCATTTTCTATTTCTTGCTCTACCGCGGCATTCGCGGCGCGCGCATCGGCTGGCGCTGGTCTTGGGCCTTCGCGGCCTGGTTCATCGCCGCTGCCTACGCCGCCCTCGATGAAATCCATCAATCCTTCGTCGCGTCTCGCAACGCATCCGTCTGGGACTCTCTCCTCGACTCTGCCGGCGCCCTCATCGCCCTCTTCGTCCTCTTCCTACTCCACCGCCTCCGCCGCCCCCGCCCCTGATCGCTCCGCCCGTTGACCTTGGATTGCGGGAGCTTGTTTACCCTGAGTTTTTTCTCGAAGGGCTCCCGCTTTACAATCCGAACCCCTCCTCCCAAACGCTCAATCTTGTGTCGCTGCCCGCATCGCAAAAGCGGCGGCGAGCCGCCGCACTCCAAAATGTAGGCGCACCCCATTCTGGCGCAAGCCTACTCATTTCAACCCATGCACGAATCGCCCCTCTAACCCTTCTGCCATCAACACATGCACATCTCTCTCATTCCAAACCACCTATAACCCTTGCAATTTCCATACTTACAAGCAAGATTTTCGCTAATCCCTTCCCCTGCAACACTTGCGAAAAATCATCACGCGGTCGGCCCGCCGACATTTTCGCTGCTCGGCCATTTCTTTTTGCCTCCCGGTCGCTGGTCACTGGTCGCCTCCCTAAAAACAAAACGCCCGCCCCGGTTTCCCGGAGCGGACGTCGCATCCCATCGAGGGTCCGCCTCGACGCGGACCCGGCCAATCCGTCTTAGCTCTTCGCCTCGACGGCCTCTTGCACCCTGCTCTTCTCTTTCTTTTCCTTCTTCTTGAACTCGTAGCTCACCAGCTCCAGGATCGCCACCTTCGCGCCATCTCCCACGCGATTGCCCGCTTGGATGATGCGCGTGTAGCCGCCCGCGCGGTCCGCGAACTTCGGCGCGATATCGCTGAACAGCTTCTGGGTAATCGCCGGCGTCATCAGGTACGCCGCCGCCTGCCGCCGCGCCGCCAATGTGTCTTTCTTGCCGAGCGTGATGATCTTCTCCGCCACCGGCCGCGCCGTCTTCGCGCGCGTCAGCGTCGTCTTGATGCGCCCGTGCTCAAACAGGTTGGTGACCAGGTTGCGCAGCGTTGCGCGGCGATGCCACGGATTGCGCCCCAGTTTTGATCCCGACTTCAGGTGTCTCATCGTCTCTTCCTTATGATCAGAGCCGGAGTTTTACCTCCGGCCTCCTCATTAGGGGGTCGGAGCTTTAGCTCCGACATTCTGCCCCTGCTTGAACCGGGCTTTAGCCCCTGAGGTAATCTGGTTCACTGTCGACTGAAAACTGTGAACTGCAAACCGCTTCTACAGCCCCACCGTGTCTTCCGAAGTAGTCGGCGGCATCGCCGTCTGGCTCGGTAGCGGCGGCCAGATGATCCGGCCGTGCTCGTCGAACTTCATGCCCAGGCCAAGGCCCATCTTCACCAGAATGTCCTTGATCTCGTTCAGCGACTTCCGGCCGAAGTTCTTGGTCTTCAGCATTTCGTTTTCGCTCTTCTGCACCAACTCCCGAATCGTCTGGATGTTGGCGTTCTTCAGGCAGTTGTAGCTGCGCACGGAAAGCTCCAGCTCTTCCACGGAGCGGTCCAGATGTTCCAGCCGCGGATCGTGCACGATGTCCTGCGGCATTTCCACGTTCTCCACCGGCTCCTCGAAGTTGATGAAGATGCTCATGTGGTCCTTCACCAGTTTCGCGGCCAGCCCGATGGCGTCCTGCGGCGTGATCGCGCCGTTGGTCCACACTTCCATCATCAGCTTCTCGTAGTCGGTCATTTGCCCGAGTCGCGCCGACTCCACGGAGTAGTTCACCTTGCGCACCGGCGAGTGCACGCTGTCCACCGGAATGTACCCGATGGGCAGGTCTTCGTCGTAGTTGCGGTCCGCCGCCACGTAGCCGCGCCCGTTCTTCACGCGCATTTCGATCAGCAGCTTGCCGCCTTCGCTCACCGTGGCGATGTACACGCTTTTGTCGAGCACCGCGAAGTCCGCGTCTTCCTCGATCTGCGCGCTTGTCACCACGCCCGGCTGTTCCACGTTTATGTAGATGGTCTTCGGCAGGTCGGTATTCAGCTTGATGGGCACCTGCTTCAGGTTCAGGATGATGTCCGTGGCGTCTTCCACCACCCCGGGAATCGAAGAAAATTCGTGCAAGACGCCTTCGATCTTCACCGCGGTGATGGCCGCGCCTTCGATCGAACTGAGCAGCGCGCGCCGCAACCCGTTTCCTACCGTGGTACCCCAGCCCCGCTCGAACGGCTGCGCCGAAAACCGGCCGTACCGCTCCGTCAGCGATTCCAGTTCGGACGCAAGACGCTTCGGTTTCTGAAATCCCTTCCACATCGTGTTCCTTCCTTCCGTGACCGGCGTCGCCGGCCACTCAAACCGTTACCCTTCCCTCGACCGCGTTTACCGCCAAGCCTGATGAGTCCCCAGTAATCATTCTTAAGTTATTAGTCAGAGACGCCTCAACTTAGAACTAACAACTCAAAACTTACAACTTACTTCGAGTACAGTTCGACGATCAACTGTTCGTTGATCGGCGGCGTCTGCACGTCGTCGCGCTTCGGCAGGGCCACCACCTTGGCCTTGAAGTGCTCGCGTTCCTGCTCCAGCCACGGCACCAGGCTCTGGCTCTGCGCCACGTTGCGCGCTTCCAGCACCATGGCGTTCTGGTGCATCTTTTCCTTGATGGCGATCTCTTCGCCGACGTTCACCTGGTACGACGGGATGTTTACCTTCTTCCCGCTTATCCGCACGTGTCCGTGCAGCACCAGTTGCCGCGCCTGCGCACGCGAAGAGGCCAGGCCCGCGCGCCAGACCGCGTTGTCCAGGCGGCGTTCCAGCATGATGATGAGGTTTTCGCCCGTCGGCCCCTTGGCGCGCTCCGCCTTCTCGAAATAATTGCGGAACTGCCGCTCCAGCAAACCGTACGTGCGCTTGACTTTCTGTTTTTCGCGAAGCTGCAGGCCGTAACCCGCAATCTTCGCGCGCCGCGATTGCCCGTGCTGTCCCGGCACGAAGTTGCGCTTCTCAATCGCGCACTTGTCCGTGAAGCACCGCAATCCTTTAAGAAATAGTTTCTGCCCTTCCCTGCGGCACAGGCGGCAGACTGCATCTCGGTGTCTTGCCAACTTCTGTTCTCCCTTCGCGAAACTCGTTTCAGTTCTAAGTTCTCAGTCTTAAGTAAAGCATCCGAAACCTAATAGCTCAGAACCATCAAGAACCTTCTACTGGGAGCGGCCCGCCTCGGCCCTTCGCCTTGCTCAGGGTAAAAAGGCGGCCGCTACAAAACCTTGCTTGTCCATGCTCTCGACTGCCCAAAACCTCAAACACCTTGGATCTCCAGTTCCGACTTATTACTTACAACTGAAAACCTAGAACTGCTTCAGACGCGCCGGCGCTTCGGCGGACGGCAGCCGTTGTGCGGGATGGGCGTTACGTCGCGGAGGGTCACAATGTGCAATCCCGCCGCCGCCAGGGCGCGCACCGCCGATTCGCGGCCGGAGCCCGGTCCCTTCACCTTCACTTCCACGCTTTTCATCCCGTACTGGTCGCGGGCCGTGCCCGCGGCAGACAAGGAAGCCTGCTGCGCCGCGTACGGCGTGCCTTTGCGCGATCCCTTGAACCCGATCGCTCCGGCCGATGACGCGCACAACACGCGCCCGTCCGGGTCCGCAATCGTGATCTGCGTGTTGTTGAAGGAAGCGGCCACGTGCACGATGCCATGCGGCACGATGCGCTTTTCCCGCTTCTTCTTGAACTCTTTCTTCTTCTTGCTCGCTGCGGGTTTCGCCGGCGCTGCTGTTGCGTCCGGTGCCGCGTTCTTCTGCTCTTTTGCCACGTTTCACTCCGTAAAGTAATCAGTTATCAGTTTTCAGTTCTAAGTAATTCCCTCTGCTCAACCCTCGGTCAGTCGCGAACCGTGTCCCTTATTCTGTGAAAAACCTCGCATCCACCAAGGCTCCCGACTGCCTGCCCACGGACCACGAGTCCGAACCACGAGTCACGGCCTCACTAGCCCTTCTTGCCCTTGATCTGCTTCTTGCCGGCCACCGCGCCGCGCCGTGGACCTTTCCGCGTGCGCGCGTTTGTGTGCGTGCGCTGCCCGCGCACCGGCAAATTGCGCCGGTGACGAACCCCGCGATACGCCTGCACTTCGATCAGCCGGCGAATGTTCATTTGGATCTCCTTGCGGAGATCGCCTTCCACGCGCCCTTCCTGCTCGATGACCGTGCGGATGCGGTTGACTTCGTCTTCCGTCAGGTCGTGGATCTTCTTCGTGAAATCCACATTGGCCTTTTCGGCAATATCCTTCGCGCGCATCTGCCCGATGCCGTAGATCGAGGTCAGCCCAACCCACAAGCGCTTCTGCGGCGGAAGATCAACACCAGCGATACGTGCCATGTATGACTTCTCCCTTTTTCAACGACTCTTTCAATGACCCTTTCTTGCCACTTCCCCGTTATCAGTAATCAGTTATCAGTTCAGACCCTTGTGCCAGCACCTGTGTTTTCGTTCTGCTTTCACTGATTACTGAAAACTGATTACTGATAACTGCTTCATCCCTGCCGCTGCTTGTGCTTCGGATTGACGCAAATCACCCGAACCACCCCGCGGCGATGGATCACCTTGCACTTGTCACAAATCTTTTTCACGCTTGCCCGAACCTTCATGCTCTCTCCTTGCTCGCTCAAAAAGCCTAAGTTCTAAGCCGTAAGTTTCAAGTTCTAAGTAAAATCTTTCGCTTTTCACGAGCACGTTTACACTGCCAACAACCTAAGACTTGGAACGCATCAATTGAACTTTTCTCTTCCTTCTCTTGGTTTACTTACAACTTACAACTTATTACTTATATCTGTACACGATCCGGCCGCGCGTCAAATCGTACGGCGAAAGCTCCACCGCCACTTTGTCGCCCGCGAGAATCCGGATGAAATTCTTGCGCATCTTCCCGGAGACATGCGCCAGAACCCGGTGCTTGTTCTCCAGTTCCACGCGGAACATCGCGTTCGGCAACGGCTCAATCACCGTCGCCATTACCTCAATGGCGTCCTCCTTCGGATTTCCGGAGTCGCCCTTCTCTTTTTTCTCGTACGGCTGCTTCGCCATGGTTTCCTATGTTCCAAGTTCTTAGTAATAAGTTCTAAGTAAGACCGATTTACTTATTACTTAAAACTTAGTACTTAATACTTCGTTCCCCCACGCCGGCCCGGTCATCTCTTTGGGCCGCGTCAGAATCCACGGCCCGTTCGCCGTGACCGCCACGGTGTGCTCGAAATGCGCCGAAGGACTTCCATCGGCCGTTTCCGCCACCCACTCGCCGCGCATCGCCACTTCCGGACGGCCGGCGTTCACCATCGGTTCGACGGCAA
>Ga0326727_10005869_pt1 | contig 34447 bp, 28 predicted proteins | sample MB2enrmetagenome_FD_207643 | JGI IMG/M metagenome (GOLD analysis project Ga0326727, IMG submission 207643) | Lab enriched peat soil microbial communities from McLean, Ithaca, NY, United States - MB29MY | ecosystem: Environmental > Terrestrial > Soil > Wetlands > Peat | place: USA: New York...
TCTCGTTCGACTTGCATGTGTTAGGCACGCCGCCAGCGTTGATTCTGAGCCAGGATCAAACTCTCGTTTGAAACCTGATTGCTTCCCCTATACCGACGGAGGTCGGATAGGTTCAGCGGCATCGCGCGCTCGAAAACGCACGATGCAATTTAGTGAGAATGATCAAGCCAAACCTGATCTTTTCTCACGACTGGCATGTTCAACCTTATTGTCAAAGATCCTTGAGGCTCTCCGCCTGAGCGGCGCCCTTTTGGATCGAGGCCCGGCTGTTACGCCAGGTTGTCCTCGAACTTGTTGCGCTTGCCGGTTTTGCGTTTAACCGCATTCGCCGGTGTTTTTTGCGCGAACCTTTTAAGCATATCGAACTTTCATCTCTCTGTCAAGCCCAATCCTTTTTCGCCGAGGCCGTTCCAACTCACTGTTGGCGGTTTGTTCCTCGCTTGCGAATCTAATCAGCCTGACCGGAACAAGTCCCGTTCAAAAGTGTCGCACTGCGCAAAATATCTAAGATCTGCCAGCGCACCGCGCCTGAGCCGATAAGGCTCACAGGAGAATATCTCCTGGGTCCTGCAATGGCTTGTTCTCTGAGGGTTTCCCAACAGGGGTTCAGGGGCTACTGCCGCACCTGACCCAACGAACCAGCTTCCCACTTCCCTCTTCGGGGCAGGCCATCAGGCCACCGGGAGGCTCCACTGCTCATCTGCAACTTTTCGAGAGTAACAGAAACCACTCTCGTTTGCAAGCGGTGTGCGGCGAATGCCTTACTCACCTCTTTGCAACTTTCCGAGAGTAACAGAAGCTGCTCCCGATTGCAAGCGATGTGTGGTCGAAACCACATTCATTCCCTTGCGACTTTTCGAGAATAGCAACCCGTCAGGTTAATTGCAAGTTAACAGCCTGTGGGAAACTGCCCTTTCTGTGGGAAACCCGCTCTCACTGGCGCGGGATGAGGTGTAAGTCTGTCATTCCATTGACAAAGAACTGCATTGCCAGCGCCACCAAAAGAAGTCCCATCACGCGGATAAGGACGCGGATGCCGGTTTCGCCTAGGACGCGGCGCACTCTTTCGGCCCCGGCGAGCACCAAATAGCTGACCAGACTGGTGACTGCAATCGAACCCAGGATGGCCCACATCTGCCAATGCCAGAGGTTCGGCACCTGGCCAACCAGCACCATCACAGTGGAGATCGAGCCGGGTCCGGCCAGCATGGGAATTCCCAGGGGAACGATGCCGGCATCCTCCTTATGGGAGGCCTCCTCGGTGTCGCCCGATGCCTCCTGGGTGGCGGAGCGCTTGGCCTGCAACATCTCCAGACCGATCAGGAGCAGAATCATTCCTCCGGCTATCTCGAATGCTGGCAATGTGATGCCGAAGAGCTTGAATATCATCTGGCCGCCTACGGCGAAGCTGGTCAGCACAATGAAGCAGGTCAAAGCGGCCTTGCGCGCCATGCGCTTGCGGCGGGGGGCTTCGGCGCTTGCGGTGATGGCCATAAAGGACGGAATGGCGCCAAAGGGATCGACCAGGAAGAAGATCGAAGAGAAGGCCAGAAGCGAGAAGCGCACCAGGGGCGCCTGGCTCAGCTCGTTTAACGCCATCTCGGCTGGGTTGGTCCATATCATGCCTATGAGGCTAGCCGATCTCCCCCATGAGCCGCCAGTAAGTTGGGGGCGGAAGCGGCCTTTTGGGTGGAGTTTTTGCGCCAAAAGTGCGCCACGAATTGTGCACGCAGGAACACAGCCATTTTTGAAGATTTTGGACAAAAGGCGCTTTTTTGGGGCGCGAGAATTTCAGCGGAGAATCAGAGCCAAGTATTTGGAAACAATAATGATATTGCCGGTTCTGAGGTCATTTCAAGAAACAAGTTTTGGCCTTATTTGTGGCTTTTTGCGCGCTTTTCGCGAGCGAGGCCCAGCAAGTCAGCAAGTCGGCAAACGGGTTGGGTGAAGGCTCTTGGTCTCCCACCCTTGCCGCAAAAACAAGAACGCGGCAAGGATGGGGCACCCGGCCCGGAAGATTCTGATCGATACTGCGGCTTCTTCCTATTTTGGAGACGGCGCGGCCGGTTTGGCACTGCGCAGCGCAATCGCTCCCAGCAGCGCGATGACAATGGCCAAGGCCACCCATAACAAGGCAGGATGCTTCTCCGTGAAGGGGCGCGCGTCGGGACGGGGCTGATAAACGGGATTGGGCACCTCCGGCCCAGCCACAAGCTGGGAGGCCTCAGCCTGGGGCGCAAAAAGCGCGGCATAGTCGTAGCGCGGAGCGGCCAGCGCAGGATCGCCATAATAGAGCACATAGGCGCCATTGGCATCCGCCTCAAAGCAAAGATCGCGCTCCAGCATCTGAAGCCGGACTGATTCCAGCCGCAAGGGCGCGTCGTCCCCGTTCTCGATGGCGACGGTCCACTTAGAGGGCGTGCTGAAGTCCACCCATGGAGCGTCGATGGCAAGACGCTCTTCGTCGATCTGGCGGCCGTTCTGCTGGCTGTGAACGCGCAAGATGTTCCCTGAAGAGGCAAACGTCCGCGAAGGCTGTACCACATCAGAAGAGGCGGGAAGAACAGGCGTAACTTTTACACTGACATCCCTGCTGAAGAGAGCGGGCGACGCGCCCGGCAGGAAGGCAATCCGGTCGACCGGAAGATGAGCGGGCACGGTGAATTCGAGAACCGAAGAGCGGCCCTTCTGAGTGAGGAGCGCAGACTCGGCGACCGTTACATACCGAGGCTGACTTGCCGGAAGGCGCTCGACAGAGAGTCCGGTGATGCTCTCCGGCGAAAGCGGACCCTCGACGCGGAAATGCAGGTAGCGAAAGTCCGATTCCGGCAGATGGAGAACGGTGCTGCGACCGAGCTTCTGGCCGGTCAGGTCGAAGATGGTGTAGGAGCCGATGCGGGTTTCGGCACTTCCGGTTTCCGACTGGCTGCCCGAAACCTTGACCGTGGCGATGAAGTTCTGCCCCGTGACGGCAAGCTGGAGATCGCTGTAATGCCCCTCGGGCAGGGCGGCGTCGAAGACGGTTTGACCGCCGCGCAACCCCAGATTCAGCGGCGTGATGGGCTTCTCTTCCGCCTGCGCGGGAGAGGCCGCGCGGATGACAAAAGGCGTCTCAGCGCCGTCGCGATAAAGGCGGAGATCGGCGAGCTCGGGCGCGGCGTGGGCGAAGACGCCCGGATCAAGGGCCAGGCAGCTCTGCCCCGCGCGCGGCGGCACAATCTGGACAGGCCGCTCATAGCGGAAATACTTGATCTCCGGGGATGCGGCAGCTACGGCCAGCAGAAGAAATGCGGCACTAAGCTCCATCTTTTTCATCCTTGCCCGCGCGCAGGTTGAGCCAATCGCGCTGATAGACAAAGCTGACGGCTAGCAGCAGCGCGCCCAGGCCGAGGAAGCTCAAGATCCGGTATCCCTGACTCAGTTGGTCCATGTCCCACAGAAAGACCTTCCCGATGGTGATGGCCAGCAGCACCAGCGCCTGCCAGCGCAGAAAGGCCGAGCGCCGCCAGAAGCCCACGGCCAGCAGCAAGGCGCCGAAGACCATGAACCATGCCGAGTAGGTGAACTGCGCGTGCATCGAGTAGTTCTCCCACTGATTTCCGGCCCCGTCCCAGCGCAGCGTCCACCAGTAGCTGTGAATCTCCCAGCCGACGGCGAGCAGAATCAGAAAATTCACGATAAGCACAGCCAGGGCGGCAACCGCCGGCCAGGTACCCGAGTCATCCGCCTCATTTTCTGCCTTCGCCTTGATAGCAATCCACGCGGCAAAAGCAAAGACCGCAATCGCAACGCAGTAGGTTCCAAAGCGCTCGTTGAAAAACGGCGTAATCGATGCCGAGGGATTCACCACCAGCAGAGCAAAGAATCCGGACACAAGGCAGAGCAGCGCCAAGACGCGCAGCAGCCGCAACCGCATTCTGTTCGCCACCCATAGCAGCGCAGCGCCCTCGGCCAGCCAGCCAATTGTCAACCAGCGTCCCTGCGTCTTGAGCGGAATGGCAATGGAGAGAAAGACGACGGCCAGGGTAAGATGCAGCGCCGACAGCAATGCCGGGCTTGCTTGCAATCTTTCCCGCGCGGGCAGCCGGAGCAGGAACAAATAGAAGGCGGCAAAGCCGACCGCCAGCCAAGTTCCGGCCCATTCATTCTTGAAGGACTGGAAGAGCGCATAATACGCGAAGAATCCCAAGGCAGCATCGGCGATTGGCAAGAATACCATCGCAAGGTTGTCCCACGCGGAGTGAGGCGCGCCGTCTTCCAAATCCACGCGGACCAGGCGCGGCGCGAAGGCGAAGATCGCGAAGAAAAGCGTCAGAAAGAATGCTGTCCTGCCAAACTGGGCATCTGTATAAAACTCGGACCACCAGCCGGCGAAGAACAGCACGGTGCCTGCAAACGCTCCGAACAAAAGCCGCGACCAGGGACGCAGCGCAACCAAAACAAGCGTTGCAATGTTCAGCACCAGCAAATAGCTGAACAGAACGACTTCGTGATTCTCTCCTGTCGAGACCAGAATGGGAGTGCTGAGGGCGCCAGCGATGGCGTAGAGGCCCAGCAGTTCCGCATCCTGCACCCAAGCCATATACCCGATGAACGCGGTTACCAGAATCATCGCCGCAAAGGCCAGGCCCGACGGGATGAGATGGTAGAGCGAAAAGGCCGCCCATAGCGAAAGGTACAGCGTGCCGCTGCCCACCGCCTTCAGCGAATAGGAGAAAACCGCAAATCCGCGGTTGCGGAAGCGCTCCGACCAGAAGATGAGCCCCGCGCCTGCAAGCAGCCCGATCAACACCCGCCCCAGCGGGCCGATCCATTCATTGTCCGTGGCCAGCTTCAGGAACCAGGCCGCGCCGATCAGCATTGCCAGAATGCCGACGCGGTTGAACCACTGCGAGCCGACCCGGCTCTCCAGGGAACGGTCATCTTCAGTTTTGGGGGAGACGCAGGCCCCAAAGTTGGGGGACACAACCGGCGGCTCGGGAGAGGCCTGGCGCGGCGCAACACCCTGCTCCGGAAGCGCTCCCGCCTCGACCGCCTTTGCTCTTTGTTGAACCTCCGCCGTCCATGGAACAGGCGGCGCGACGGCGCGCGCTGGAGACTGACGCAAAAACTCAGGTGAAAGAACGCCTTGGCGACTGAGCGCCTCTTCCAGCCGGCGCACCCGTGAACGCAGCTCGCCGACCTGCTCTTCAAGACTTCCAGAAAGGTCTGTTTCCATTGCCGTCCACTCTATCGCACAGATGTGAGAGTTTCCAAGATACTTTTTGACATCACTGTCGCCGCACTACAATCATCCTTTGCTGACTGAAGCCCAATGCGACGCGGTGGACGTGGTGCTGGTTTCGCCGAGGAATCCGCTGAATATCGGAGCGGCGGCGAGGGCCATGGCGAACTTCGGCTTCCGGCGGCTCTCGGTCGTCGCGCCCTATGCGCCCATGTGGCGGGAGGCGCGCTCGGCCGTGGGAGCGCCGGAGATTCTGCTGAAGGCCGCGGAAACGGCGAGCCTGGGCGAGGCCGTGGCTGGGGCTACGCTAGTGGTGGGCACGGGAACGCTGACCTATCGCAAGCCGGAGCAAGCGGTGGTTTCGCTGCCGGATCTGGCTCCGCGGGTGGAACAAGAGTTGGCGCGGGGCGGACGAGTGGCCGTGGTCTTCGGGCCGGAAAAACACGGGCTGACGAGAGACGACCTATCCTATTGCCACATTCTGGTGGAGATTCCGACGGACGCGCGGCAGCCCTCGATGAACCTGGGGCAGTCCGTAGCGGTGTGTCTGTATGAGCTGGCAACGCGAGCCAATTCCGGCGCGGAGCCGGATATGAGAGACGCGGAGCTGACGGCGGCGCCCTCGGGACGGCTGGAGCTGCTGGCTGGGGTGGTGGAAGAGACGATGCGGGCGGCGGGCTACTCTCCGCGGACGATGCAGGCGGCGAACCGGCACGACCTGCGCCTGCTGCTGCGGCGGCTGGGGCTGCCGGAGCGGGATTTGAGACGGATTCTGGGACTCTTCCGGCACATTCTCTGGCGGCTGCGCCACGCTTCGGAGGGCGGCGGGAAGACCAATTGAGTGCGGCGCCAAATTTCTCTTCAACCAAGGGAAGAAAGCCTGCTAGAGTGTCGCTCATAGGTCCTTTGCTGATGCACGTGGGTTTTGTTCGCACTCATTGGAGTTTTCCGGCGGCTTTGGGGCGAGCGGGCGCTGTGGCCTGCTCGGCGGCTCTGGTGCTGGCGCTGACATTGCCGGCACAGACGCCCTCGCAGGCTGCGCCCCCTGACAGAACTCAACAGCCAGCCCCTCCGGCGGCTTCCGACGCAGCGCAACAACCAAGAACCGCCGCGGCGGAAGACTCCGAGCCATCGCGGACGGGCGCTATCACGCAGGATGAGCTGAAGCAACTGCTGGTGGGCAAGCAGCTTTACCTGCGCGGCGGCTACCTGGACAACAGCCTCAGCTTCGACGAGCACGGAAGGCTGATCGGGCGCTCGCCGCAGGGCTCGTACACGCTGAGCGCCATCCAGATCAACAAGGTGAGCCTGAGCAAGCACAAGGTGGAGCTGGAAGGCATTCGCTACGGGTTGCACTTTGTGGGCCAGCTTGCGTATGAGGACCCGGCGAAGTCTCTGGACCGGGTCAGAATCACTCCCAAGAAAAAGGTGGTCAAAATCACCATCGACCGGGAGATCGTGGTGAAGCCGAAGAAGGACAAGACGGGCAAGCACGCAGCCTCCGCGGTGGAAACACAAGACGCGCCGCGGGCGCAGTTGGCCCCGCCGCAGGTGGCCGACACCACGAGCGTGAGCACGACGTTTTATCCGGCGCACGCTGCCAAGGTGCTGAAAAGCGCTCTGGACCAAATCTTCGCTCAGAATCTGGATGAGCGAATGATGGCCGGGATGCCGGACTTCTGGAGGCTCTACTACCAGGCCGTGGCGGAGAAGGCCGACTACCGGCCCAGGGATCCGGCGGTTCTGCGGCAGAACACGGTGGACGAGAAGGCGCGACTGCTGACGAAATTCGAGCCGGACTCCAATGAATTTGCGCAGGCCAACGGCGTGGCCGGAATGGCGCTGTATCACACGGTTGTCGGCGCAGACGGCAAGGCGCAGGAGATTGCCGTGGGACGACCCATCGGCTTTGGGCTGGACGAAAACGCCGTGGCGGCCATCCGCAAGGCGAGCTTTCAGCCGGCCATCAAGGACGGAAAGCCGGTTCCCGTGCTGCTGGACCTGGTGGTGCAGTTCCGAATCTTCTCCAAGCGGACCGCCGTAGTGAGAGCGCCGGAACCGGCCGACAAGCCAGTCGAGCCCGCGCTGCCCGGCCCTTACAGCCTGCCGCGACCGTAAAGCGATTTTTCGGCGGCGCAATTGGCCGCTGGTACAATCGAGGTGGCTGAAATCAGGCTGATTTCCAACACTTTTTGAGCGAGAAGCTGCAACCGATGACTCTGCGCCTTTTCAATACGCTGACGGGACAAATGGACGAGCTGGTCCCATCCGACGGCGAGACCTTCCGCATGTACGCCTGCGGGCCGACGATCTACGATTACGGCCACATCGGCAACTTCCGCACGTTTCTGCAAGTGGACGTCCTGCGGCGCGCCCTCAAGCTGACCGGGACCAATGTGCGTCACGTCATGAACATCACCGACGTGGACGACAAGATCATCCGCAACTCGACGGCGACCGGCATCCCCATCGGCGAGTACACGGCGCGCTTCGAGAAGGCCTTTTTCGAGGATCTGGAAGCCCTGCGCGTGGAGCGGCCGGAGATTATTTCGCGGGCGACGGAGCATATCCCGCAGATGGTGGAGCTGATTCAGCGGCTGGCCGCGGCTGGGGCGGCGTACCAGGCTGAGGACGGGAGCTGGTATTTCCGGCTTGCGGCTTTTCCGGAGTACGGCAAGCTGAGCAAAAAGGATTTGAGCGGGATGGAAGACGGCGCGCGCGTAGACGTGGACGAGTACGAAAAGGACTCGGCGCGCGACTTTGCGCTGTGGAAAGCGGCCAAGCCCGGCGAAACCTCGTGGGATACGCCCATCGGGCGAGGCCGGCCCGGCTGGCACATCGAGTGCTCGACGATGGCCATGGAGTACCTGGGCGAGAGCTTCGACCTGCACGCCGGCGGCGAAGACCTGATCTTCCCACACCACGAAAACGAGATTGCGCAGAGCGAGAGCGTCACGCACAAGACCTTTGCGCGCCACTGGATGCATGTGCGCTTCCTGCTGGTGGACAGCAAGAAGATGTCGAAGAGCGAGGGCAACTTCTACACCCTGCGCGACCTGCTGCTGAAGGGCTACAAGGCCTCGGCGATACGGCTGGCGCTGATTTCCGTGCCCTACCGGCATCAGCTGAACTTCACCTTCGATGGACTGATCGAGGCAACAAGCGCCATCGAGCGGCTGCGAACCTTCAAGCAGCGGTTGACGGAAGGCAGCTTCGCGGTTGGCGAAAATCCCGCGATGCAGGAGGCCGTGAAAAAGGCGCAGGCCGATTATCTGGCCGCGCTATCGAACGATCTGAACACCGCCGAAGCGCGCGCGCCGATTTTTGATCTGCTTCGCGCCGGGAATACGGCCATCGACCAGGGAGAGCTCAAGACCGGGGATCGGGATGCGATTCTGGCCGTTCTGGCAAGCTTCGACGCGGTCTTTGACGTGATGGAGGACCGCGACGCCGAGATTACGCGCCGCGCCGTGGAGTGGGCCGAGCAGGAAGGCCGCTCCAGCGAGGTGGCTCAGGAAGTGCTGGCCGCGCAGGGGCTGACCGATGAGGCCATTGAGGCGCTGGTCGCCGAGCGCGCGCAAGCCAAGAAGCAGCGCAACTTTGCCCGCGCCGACCAGATCCGCAATGAACTCGCCGAAAAGGGCGTGGTTCTGGAAGACTCCAAGGACGGCGTGCGCTGGAAGCGGAAGTAACCCCCAAAAACATCCCAGACTGAGGAGGTTCGCACCATGGAAGCCAACGAAGCCCAGGAACTGCAGGAACACGCCGAGCACGCAGCGAACGAAAGTTCAATGCGCCCGGTCGCCTTCACCATGAGCGTGGTTGCTGTGCTGGTGGCCGTCGTCACTGTGCTCGGCCATGCCACCCACACCACGGCGGTGCTTGACCAGAACAAGGCCACCGACCAGTGGAATTATTACCAGGCCCACAAGATCCGCGCCTACGAAACCCAACTGGCCACCGACATGCTCAGCGTGGTCGCCATCGCAGACAAGGACGGCGCGAAAAAGCTCGGCAAGGGCTACGCCGACCACCAGGAAAAGTGGGCAGATAGCCTGAAGGAAGAGCAGGACAAGGCAGAAGGGCTGGAAACCAAGGTCGAGAAGGACGAGGCGCGCGCCAAGTACTACGATCTGGGCGAGGTGCTGCTGGAAATCGGCCTGGTCGTCACCTCGATCACGCTGCTCACGCGCACCCGCGCCTACTGGTTCGCCGGGATGGCCTTCTCTGTTGCCGGCATTGTGGCGGCGGTTCTGGGGCTGCTGGTCCGCTAACGCTCTGGCAGCAAGCTTTCGCGGCTCGAGTTCGTGCATTCCCAGGTCCCAAAAGCAGGACCTGGGCCACCCATTCTTCCTGGGAAAGTCAAGCTTGGACCACCCGCCTGCGTTGAGGATTGTGGTAGACTCGCAGCCAAATGAATGCCCGCCTTTTTACTGCGATTCTCGTCCTCTGCGCCGTTCCGCTGCTTGCGCAAACACCTGCCCCTATCCAGACGCCTGCTCCGGCTCGCGTCGCTCAAATGCACACGAGCGAGATCGGCTTCAGCTATAGCCTTCCGCTGGACTGGAAGGTGATGGACACAAAACCCATGCTTCCGGTCCTGAAACAGCAGGAGACGGAAAGCGCAACCAGCGACGCGGAAAAGAAGGGCATTGAATGCGTCCAGATTGAGATGATGGCGCGATCTGGCACCCCTCCCTCCGTCATCGAGGCCGTGGCTCTTCCCTATTCCTGCTTTGGACAGAAGTTCACTGACAGGGATCTTCCCGCATTTGCAGAGGGCATCGCGGAGAGCATGAAGAAACAATTCGAGATTTCCGATGCCGTGTTCGGCTCTTACAAGCTGGGCAGCCACAGACTCTGGATCGAACGCGCTCGCGGCACTTCCATCGCCCACCCCGATTTCAAGCGCACACTGGAAATAACGTGCAGCCTGCTCCAGAAAGGCGCCGTCTGCTGGTTGACCCTGGCCGCCGATCAGCAAAGCGTGGAGACTTTCGAGCACGGCGCTGTTACGCTGGACGGCGAAGCGGAGGCCGCGCTGGTTCCAGGCAACGCCTTTCCTGAGAAGAAACCTATCGAAGTAGTCCCCGAAAAAGCCAAGGAACCCGGAACTCACTAAAGAGAACATCTTGCAGAATTCGATTGAGACTGCAAAATGTGTCAGGGCACGAATGAAGTCGTGCCCTGACACATTCAATCGTCTGAAGGAATTTTGCCAGAGGCTCAAGAGCTTGATTGATCCTCTGGCCCTGCCCCGTCATGGAACGCCCGCTTACACCTTGATCGTCTCTTCGCCCTTGTGCCAGCCGCAGGGGGTGAGGCCGCCGTTCTGCAATGCGTCCAGCACGCGCAGAACTTCCTTCGGGTCGCGGCCGACGGAAGGGTCGGTAACGTAGACGAAGCGAATGGTGTCTTCCGGGTCCACGATGAAGGTGGCGCGCAGCGCGACGCCGGAGTTGGAGTCCAGGACGCCCAGCGCCCCGGTCAGCTGACGCTTGATGTCGCTGAGCATGGGAAAGGGCAGATTCCGCAGCGAGGGCTGCTCATTGCGCCAAGCCCAATGGACAAATTCCGAGTCTATGCTGCCGCCCAGCACCTGCGCGCCACGACTGGCGAACTCCGGGTTCAGCTCGCCGAAGCCGGCAATCTCCGTTGGACAGACAAAGGTAAAGTCTTTGGGCCAGAAAAAGTAGACCTTCCACTTGCCGGCAAAGCTCTGGTCAGTGATCGTCTCAAAAGCCTTGCTGAGGTCAAGATCGACCACGGCGGTCACTTCGAAAGCGGGAAACTTGTCTCCAATCGTCAGCATGAACACTCCTTATGGGTTGGTGGGGCTCGAGTGGGTGCGCGGTGCTATGCGCTCCTCCGGTAAAACGAAACAAAGCGCGGAACAATCCGAGTGATCCGCACGCTCAGTTCGCGGACAAAACCTTTTCAGTCATATAGATCAAGAGATGATCGAGCAGAGCGAAACGATTCCGCGCAGGCTGGCAATTCCTGAGAAAAGAATGCGCGGCAGGAATCGAATTGCTGATTCGGATGCCGGTGGGCGCTCAGTTGGGCCGGCTGCCGGGGGCGGAGCGGCGGCGGAAGCGCTCATCGACGGGCTGGCGATCCTTGAAGCCGGTGTCGGCCGTGTGCCAGTGCTCAATGCTTGGTTCGCCGAGGCGCCAGCAGAGCAGCACCACCTGGTCGTCGAGGCGGCAGGGAAAATCCAGCAGCCCAGTTTCCAGGTCCTTCACCTGCACCCCAATGGAGTCGATCTCGGCGATGCTTTCGCGGGCCAACTGCAGCTGCGCCTCCATCTCCGCGCGCAGTCTGGAAATCCTGTTCACGTCGACTCTCATGCCGCCCGCAACATAGATGCGACGGGCCATGTCGGAGAGGCTGGACTCTGCCTCTTCGGCCGACCGCTTGCCCTCGACGGCGCGCTTCAACAGCGACTCCAGCACGGGGAGCAGGGACTGCGCTTCATCGAGAGTGAAGGTCTTCATGGAAAACGCCTTGGGAAATAGGATACGACGAAACGCGCAAAAATGGCATGGCTTTCGTCGGGGTGGGCAAGCCTCAAAGGGCCACCTCCGGCGAAATGCGAAGCAGAAATCGCAACCGGCGCCGGTACTGCCGCGTCCAATTTTATGTATCCTTGAGGTTAGAGGATGTTTTCGATGACAGGGTTGCAGGCAGATTTTCGCGGGAGCCGCCGCCGGAAGCCACGCGCTTTCGGGGCAGCCGCGCTGCTGTGCCTGGCCCTGCTGGCGCTGCTGGCCGTGGCCCAGGTTGCGCACGCGCATCCGGCCGACAGAGACGCCGACCGCTGCCCGCTGTGCATCGCGATGCAGCCGGCCGCTCCTGTCGCGGCAATCGCCGTTGTGGTTGTGCTGGTCCGGATTCAGGCTGCCCCGCAGGTTTTTGAGGCCCGCGCGGTCATACGGCATTGGCATCCCAAGCTCTTCACACGCCCCCCTCCCGCAGGCTGCTAGGTCATCTTTCGGTCTTCCATTTCAGTCTGATCCGGGTTGCACGCTGCGCGTCGCGCGAGCGCGGCTCAGGCGCTTCCACTCAGGCTGGCTCTGGAGATCGAAACGATGGCCCCCATGCACAGAAGATGCCGTGGCGATTCGCGCTACGGCTTGCTTTCCGCACTTGCAGACCTATCCTGGAGGCTTCCCTATGCCGTTCAAATACGGCCCGATTCCCCGCATTCTTTTCGTTCTCATCCTGAGTCTTGCGGCGCTGCACGCCTTCGCGGCGGAGGGCAGCAATTCCGGCTCGGTGCGCGGCACGGTCACCGACCCCTCCGGCGCCGTGATTCCCGCCGCGACGGTTCATTTGATCAACGAGGTCAGCGGGCTGGACCGGATCGCCACTACCGACGTGACCGGCCAATTTGTCTTTGCGAACGTGCCCTTCAACCCCTACCGGATCAACGTCTCAGCCGAAGGTTTTGCGCCCGCGAGCCAGAGTTTCGAGATTCGGTCGGTGGTAGGAACGAACCTCAACGTGGTGCTCGAAGTCGCCGGCGGTTCGCAGACTGTGACGGTGGAGGCGAGCGGCGACCTGGTTGAGACCGACCCCACCTTCCACACCGACGTGGATCGGGAACAGTTCAGCAAAGTACCGCTGGAGAGCGAGTCTTCCTCTCTCAGTTCCCTGGTTACCCTCTCGACGCCCGGCGTGGCGGCCGACTCGAACGGCCTCTTTCACGGCCTCGGCGACCACGCCTCCAACTCATTTTCCGTGGACGGCCAGTCGATTACCGACCAGCAGAGCAAGGTTTTCTCCAATCAGATTCCCGCGAATTCGATTCAATCCATCGAGGTGATCAGCGGCGCGCCGCCAGCCGAGTACGGCGGCAAGACGAGCCTGGTGATTGTGGCTACCACCCGCTCCGGCCAGGGTGTGACCAAGCCAACCGGCAGCATCAGCACTTCCTACGGCGCTTTCGGGTCGGCCACGGGCGGCTTCGACCTGGCCTGGGGCGGCAAGCAGTGGGGCAATTTCATCGAGGCCGACGGACTCAATTCCGGGCGATTTCTGGATCCGCCGGAGTTTGCCGTCTTCCACGACAAGGGCAACGAACTGAATATCTTCGATCGCGCGGACTATAACTTTACCGCGGCCGATTCGATGCATCTGGACCTGAATTACAGCCGTTCCTGGTTTCAGACGCCCAACTCCTATGACAATCTGAATGTGCAGAATGTGGTGAGCGATGGCGCGAGCGCGAGCCCGATCGTGGGCAGCGTGGGCAACGCCGATCAGCACTCGAAAATCGAAACCATCAACATTTCGCCAACTTATACACGAGTTATAAGCAATTATGCGGTCTTCAACCTGGGTGCATTTGTCCGCAGGGACGGCTATAACTACTATCCAAGCGGAAATCCGCTGGCCGACCGGGGGCCGGCGAACCTGCAGACTTCGTCCATCGCGCAGAGCCGCACGCTGATGAACGCCGCGATCCACTCTGATATCTCCTACGCCAAGGGAATTCACACCTTCAAGGCCGGGGCACAGTACGGGCAGACATTCCTTCACGAGAACGACAATCTGGGCGTGGTCGATCCGACGTATAACTCGCCTTGTGTGGATGCAAGCGGCAGCCCCGTGGCCGGTTACTCCAACAGCTCGCAGTGCCCCGACGGCGTGAATCCGAGTTATCTTCCGGCGCTGGCGCCCTATGACCTGACGCGAGGCGGCAGCCTTTACAATTTCTCGGGCCACACCGACGTGAAGGAACTGGGCCTTTTCATTGAGGACCAGATCAAGGCCCACAACTGGCTCTTCAACCTGGGACTGCGCGGCGACGTTTACAACGGCCTGACCGCGGCCACACAGGCGCAGCCGCGCATCGGCGTCGCGTATAACATCAAGCCGACGACGACCGTGCTGCGCGTCTCCTATGCGCGCACGCTGGAAACACCATTCAACGAGAACCTGGTGCTCTCGAACAACGGCTGCTCGAATGCCGTGCTCTCGCCGCTGCTGAACTGCACTGCGGAGGGGGCGGGAACGCTTCAGCCGGGCTTCAAGAACGAGTTTCATGCCGGTCTGCAGCAGGCCTTCGGCAAGAATGTGGTTTTCAGCGGCGAGTACATTTGGAAGTACACGCACAACGCCTTCGACTTCAGCGTGCTGGGCAACACGCCCATCACCTTTCCCATCGACTGGCATAGCTCGAAGATTCCCGGCTACGCATTGCGCGCAGACATTCCCGGCTTCCATAACTTCAGCGCATATCTTGTCGCCTCTTCTGTTTCCGCGCGCTTCTATCCGCCGCAGGTGGCAGGAGCGGGAGCGACGGTGGGCCAGACCGGCCTTCCCTTCCGCATCGACCACGACGAAAAGTTCAACCAGACAACCCACTTGCAGTACACCTATCCGCACGGAAAGTTGATGAAGGGCCTGTGGGGCGGATTCAACTGGCGCTACGACTCGGGAATGGTGGCCGGAGCTGCGCCCTGCTACAACCCGCTCTCGAACGATCCGAACAGCGCCTGCGACGCGACGTCCACTACGCTCGGCGGGCAGCACGCTGTAGATCTGAGCAGCCTGACGGCGGATGAGGAATTTCAGGCTGGACTTAGCTGCAATGGCGTCAGGGCAACCCCAGGCCATCCTTTGCCGGCTGCCTGCTTGGCCTCGGAGTATGGCTCGACGCTGATTGATATTCCCGCTCCAGGCAAGGGCGACAACGACAAGGCCCCGCCGCGCATTGCGCCGCGCGACCTGTTTGACGCCTCCGTGGGCAAGGACAATCTCTTTCATGCGGATCGCTACAGGCTGGACCTTGATGTAACAGCTATCAATGTTACTGACAAGTACGCGCTTTATAACTTTCTCTCGACCTTCAGCGGCACGCACTATGTAACTCCGCGAGCGATCACGGCAAAGATTACGCTGAATTTTTAGGGGCGTATTTCAAGGATGAGGAAATGGATGCCCCGAAGATTCCCTCAGGGGCTAAAGCCCGCTATTCATTTCCAATGACTTACGGCACGACTGAAGTCGTGCCCTGACACTTCGCGCCTCTCCGAATGAGTTTTTCCGCAGCCTGTAAAGCCCTGACCTACCTTTTGATATGGCCGGAACCGCGGGCGAGAACTTCCGCGAAATGCAGCGCCTCGCGGTGGCCGAGTTGAGAGATCTGCTCGCGACAACTGAAGCCGTCGGCGACGATGAGGGTTGCGGGGTCGGCGGCTTCGACTGCGGGTAAAAGGCTGTCGTTCGCAATAGCTTTCGAGACTTCGAACTTGTCCGCTTCAAAACCAAAGGGTCCTGCCATGCCGCAGCAGCCGGCCTGAATGGGCTCGACCGTTGCGCCGGCCTGGCGCAGCATGGCGATTTCGTTGGCTGGGCCGCCAAAAACAGCTTTATGGTGGCAGTGGCCGTGGAGCAGAATGTGCGCGCCCGCGAGACGGCCCGCGGCGAAGTTGGGAACTTTGGCGGCGAGGAAGTCGGCCAGCAGCCAGACCTGACGGCTCAGGCGCTGGGCGCGTTCATCGTTGGGAAACAGCTCCAGCAACTCGTCCTTGAAGACGCTGGCGCAACTGGGTTCGAGAAAGATGAACGGGAGGCTGGCCTCGATCTGCGGAGCCATGCGGTCAAGGACGCGGGCCAGATAGGAGCGGGCAGCGGCGAGCAGGCCGAAGTCGTAGAGCGGGCGTCCGCAGCAGATGTGGCCTTTGGGAATTGTCACCGTGAAACCGGCCTCGGTGAGAAGCGACTCGGCGGCGGCCAGGGTTTGCGGGTGGTAGTAGTTGTTCCAGGTGTCGGGCCACAACAGCACCTGCTCGATTTTCGGCGTTTCCCAGGTCTCAGAATCGAGACCTGGGCCACCCACCACCTGCCCTTCGGGCCTGGGAGCTGAGGCTGGTTGAGGTTTGAGGTCTCCCACCCTCGCGCCAGAAAAAAGGCGCAAGGATGGGGCACGGAGCGTTTCCTCAGGGGATGAAACCCCCGCCGCAGGGTCCGGCTTGATGTACGGGCTAAAGCCCGTACCCTTCACCGCAGTTCGCGGCACATTGGTGGTTTCTGAAACCGCCGCACGCGCTTTCGTGTAGCTTTTCGCGGCCAACCGCGGAAGCTGGCGCGCGCGCGCAACGCCGGCAATTCGCTTGATGAGCGAACTGATGAGGAGGCCGGTCAGCAGGGCGTTGGTCAGAGCGGGAGTGAGCGATCCAAGCCGCGCAAGCTTGTCGGCAAAACCGAAGATGTAGTGATGCAGCGGGTGCAAACGGTGCTTGTAGCGCTGAGCCAGATACTCGGATTTGTAGGCGGCCATGTCCACCTGCACCGGGCACTCGGACTTGCAGGCCTTGCAACTGAGGCATAGGTCGAGAGCCTGATCGACGGCCTTGCTTTTGAAGCCTTCTTCGCGCAGCGCCCCGGCCAGCATCTCCCACAAGAGGCGCGCGCGGCCGCGGGTGGAGTACTGCTCCTCGCCGGTGGCTCGGTAGCTGGGACACATGACGCCGCCCTCGGTCTTGCGGCAGGCGCCCACGCCGACGCAGCGCTCCGTGGCGTGTTCGAAGGAGCCTCCGTCGGCGGCAAAGACAAAGTGGGTTTCGAGTTCGGCCTCTTTCTGCCTCAGACCGCTTTTCGCAGCAGACTCGTGGGCAACGATCCCCAACTCCGCGCCTTTTTTCTGGCGCGGAAGAGCCGAAGGCGATTGGCCCCACCGCAGGTGGCGAAGGTTCTCGACGGGATCGTAGACGCGCGCGGCATCGACGAGCTTGCCGGGATTCATGCGATTGTCCGGGTCCCAGATGGCCTTGAATTCGCGGAAGGCGCGCATGAGGTCGGGACCGAACATCTTGGGCAGCAGGGCGGCACGAGCTTGGCCGTCGCCGTGCTCGCCGCTGAGCGAACCGCCGAAGCTGAGCACGAGATCGGCGGCGCGGTCGATGAATTCGCGGAAGCGGCGCAGGCCCTCGACGGTGCTGAAGTCGAAGTTGATGCGCAGGTGAACGCAGCCCTGGCCGTAGTGGCCGTAGAGCGCGCTGCGATAGCCGTACTCACTCATAAGCGCAGTGAGCTGGCGCAGGTAATCGCCCAGATGCGCGGGAGGAACGCCAGCATCTTCCCAGCCCTCCCAGCCTTCGGGCTCGCCAGGAACGAAGACGGTTGCGCCCAGCGCCGATTCGCGCACATGCCAAACGCGTGCGGCGTCTTCCGCCGAGTAGATGCGGGCGGCGGGCCGGACCGGCCAGCCTTCGGCGGCGCGGACGAGGGCTTTGGCCTTTTCCTCCGCTTCGGCCTGGCCCCAGGCGCCCATCTCGACCAGCAGAAAGCCGCCGCCGGGCGGAAGCAGCGAAACATCGTCCACCGCGAGATTCTTGCGCCGCATGAACTGCAGCAGGAGGCCGTCGAAGCCTTCGAGGCCGATGGGGTTGAAGTCGAGAACACGCGGCGCGGCATCGGCGGCCAGGAATGCGTCGGGAAAGGCTAGAGCTGTCAGCACGCGGAAGGGCGGGCTGGCGGCGAGATTGAGCGTGGCCGAAACGACCGTGGCGCAGGTGCCCTCGGAGCCCACCAGCGCGCGCGCCACGTGGAAGCCGTTCTTGTCGAGCAGTTGGTCCAGGTTGTAGCCGGAGACGCGGCGGGGAATGCGCGGAAACCTCTGGCGGATGAGCGGCTCATAGCGGTCGCGCAGGCGCGCGAGGCCGGCGTAAATCTCGCCCACTCGACCGCCGGAGTGGATGAGGGCCTTCAGTTGCGCGGGGCTGGTGCGGCCCACGGTGATGCGCGTGCCGTCGTAAAGAACCAGGTCGAGCGACTCCACGTTGTCGGCGACTTTGCCGCCCAGCAGTCCGTGAACGCCGCAACTGTTGTTGCCGATCATGCCGCCCAGAGTGCAGCGGGAATGCGTGGCCGGATCGGGAGCGTAGGTCAGATGATGGCGCTCGGCGGCTTCGCGCAGGCGGTCCAGAACGATGCCCGGCTCGACGGTGGCCAGCCGCGCCACGGGGTCGATGGATCTGAGCGCATTCATGTAGCGCGAAAAGTCGAAAACCACGGCCACGTTGGCGCATTGACCGGCCAGGCTGGTGCCCGCGCCGCGCGGCAGAACGGCGGCTCCGGTGGCTCGACAGGCGGCCAGCGCCGCTTCGACGTCAGCGGCGTCGCGGGGCAGGATGACGCCGATGGGAAGCTGGCGATAGTTGGAGGAGTCAGCGGCGTAAAGCGCGCGGGAGCCGAGGTCGAAGCGCACGTCGCCGCGCAGGGTCCTTTTGAGCAGCGCTTCCAGCTCGCGATGCGCGCGAAAGCGCTCATGGTCGAGCGGCGGCTGGTTCATCAGCTCGGAGATCGGCGGAATGCTCACGAGGGAATGGTAGCGCGTCGGGGGGGGCAGACTGCCTTACCGCGTGGGCATGGTTTCATCGGCCAGGTTGTGTCGTTGCGCCCCAGGCACAAATTACTCGGGAATCATTCCGATTGCGCCCAGCCACGCTTCGACCAAATGAGGCCACTTCGTCACTGAAAGCTTTGTGCGGCGCAGCCCGAAAGCGTGACCGCCCTGCGCATACAGATGCATCTCCACGGGAACCCCGGCCTTCTGCAGCGCAATGTAATAAGACAGCGCATCGTAGACGCTGTCCACGTGATCATCCTCATTCTGGAGCAGAAATGTAGGCGGGGTCCGTTTGCTGACAGGAACCTCGGGGTTCAACGTGAGATTCTTGTCGGCAGTTGCCGCATGGGGAACCGCAAACTTCTTTGCGCCTTGCTGAGCATCCCACTCCGCCGCGGCAATCGACAGATGTCCCGGATAGATGGCCACCGCAAAGTCCGGACGGCAGCTTTCCTTGTCGGCTGCGTCCACGGCCGGATACAAGCGCTTCTCAAAATGCGTGCTTGTCGCCGCCACCAGATGCCCGCCCGCCGAAAACCCGAGCACGCCTATCTTGTGCGGATCGATATGCCACTCTGCGGCGTGAAGGCGCACCAGACCCAGGGTCCTCTGCGCATCTTCCAACGCCATCGACGATTCAGGATAGGGCCCCGATTTCGGATACGGCCCCACATCCGTCACGCGATACTTCAACAGCACACAGGTGATTCCCCTGGCCGTCAGCCAGTCGCAGACCTCGGTTCCTTCCAGATCGATGGCCAGCACCTGATAGCCCCCGCCGGGAAAGACAACCACCGCAGCGCCCGTGTTCTTTCCGGTGGGCGGATAGACGGTCATCGTGGGCCGCGTTACGTTGCTCACGACAATCACCGGCTTGCCCGCAATCAGATCGTCTTTCCCCGACGGCTTGACGATCTCCGGCCCCGCAACAGGCTGCGGATCAGGCGCAGCCCCCGGCCAGATCGGCACCTCGGCATGTCCCGCAGATGGCGGCCAGACAGGCGTTTGCGCGGTCAGCGCGCTGAAGGCGAACACAAAATAGAGGCCAAAGAGCGAAGGCTTCATCACGATCCTCACAGCATAATATAGCCAGGCTCTGCCGTTTGAAGACGGAGGTCACATGCGCCGGGGTGATTCGATTGCAGGAGCCTGGAACGTGAGCCCAGCGAAGCGGAAAGGACTTTACCGCGTGGGCCACTCTTCAACGACAACGCCCAGATCGTTCAGCTCCTGCATGGCTGCTTCGACGTTGCGGCGGACCTTGACGCGATCCTTGCGATTGGCCTCTGGCGACTCGGCCACAGCAATCACGCGGCCATAGCGCCAGGCGCCGGGGGGCAGCGCGACCACGGCCTGGGCAAGTTCGCCGGGGCGCACCTGAATCTCCTGGCGGCGGGCGGCGGCGGGGCGCATCATGCTTCCCTTGCCGGCCGCGCTGGGGTTGGCATCGGCCAGAGTAATGCGCAGGCTCAGGGTGTCAGCGCCAACCGAAAGGAAGGGATTGGCCCACGCGCTGGGCTCATGCACATCCACGTACATGCTTTTGGTAGGCAGCGGGATGAGGGCAAGAGCGGCGCGTTGCTGGTCGCGCGCGGTGGCCGTAGCCTGGGCCGCTTCCTGGGCCTTGTGCTCGGCGTTGACGGCGTTCTGCGCGACCCCAACAACCGCCTTTTCTTCCTTGTGGCAGGCGACGATGGTCACTGCCAGAAGCAGGCCCATCACCGCAAATCTCTTGAATTTCGAGCGCTGAATCACTCACTAAGGATAACAGGAGCAAAGGTGGGTGCCGCGGGAAGAGCGCCAGGAATTGCGGAGGGGGGATTTGATTCCGCCTGCGGGGCAACCGGTGCATCGTTCCCCCACTGCCACAGTTTCCTGCACATCTTGTCGCTGTTCTAGAGGTACAAGGACGAAAGCTCGCGGGTGATGGAATCGCTTAGCACCGGATCAATCGAATCGATTTTCATCTCTGATTTCGCGTCTGAGGGGGAAGGTTTGGCACCTACCAGAGCGAGCGCAGCCCCGCCTTTGCACCGCGGAATGAACCGCTCCGAGCGCCAGGCGATGGCGAGCTTCTCGCGGCCGAGCAGCTTGCGAATCTGCGCGCGGGCGTGTTCGGCCCATGGGCCGTCCTTGTCGAGCCGCGCATAAGCCTGCCAGTGGCTGAGCGCCGGACGCGCCTGGCACTTGCGTTCATAAGCCAGCGCCAGATTGTAGTGGGCGTCGGCGTAGCGCGGAGAGAGCGCAACCGCGCGCTGGTAGGCGTCGATCGACTCATCCAGCCGCTGCATCTCGTCCAGCACATTGCCCAGGTCAAAAAACGCCAGCACGTAGTTTGGATCGATCTCCGTCGCATGGCGGTAAAGCGCCTCTGCCTGATCGAACTGGCGCAGGTGGAAGTGAATCGTCCCCAGATTGATCCACGCGGGCGCGAAGGCCGGATCGAGATCCATGATCTTCTCGTAAAGCTCGATGGCAGACTGCTTTTCGCCCGACTCCTCGGCCTGCACCGCGGCCAGGAACATGTCCTGGACTCCCTGCGAGCGGCCTTCGCCACGCCCGCGCAGCAGCGCCGGCTCCGAACTGGCCGAGGGCCGGTCCATCTGTTCCAGGCGCTCGAAGTCAAAGAGCAACTGGCGGCTGATGGGGTCCACCATGGCACCGTTGTGCCGGAAGGCCAGACGCGCCCCGGTCCTGACCACGCTCGCCTCGAGCAACGGGTTCGCCATGCCCGCCACGGCCCTCATGGCCACAATCGAGTGCCGGATCAGCGCCACCGAGACTTCTTCCTCGCGCAGAATTCGAAGGGTCCTCAGCTGCCCGAGGTCCTGGAAGGAGTAGATCTGCTGTTGGGGAAATATCCCCGCCCGCTCCCAGGCCTGCAATTGGCGGGAGCCAATCTGGAGGATGCGCAACACGTCCTGGCGGCTATAACTGGTCACTTTTCCGTGCCCCCGTGGGTGGTCCGGCAAGGCCCTGGATCGCGAACTCGCATTCTGAATTTCCTGTTTCGACCCAGCTCCCCTCAACCCGGCTCCTGGAACAGTTACTGAGAAACCGCTGTTGATTGGATTATGCCAAGAGATTGCGTGAATAAGATGACAGGAACCACCACCGCAACAAAAAACAAGTGGATAATTGGTGCGTTATTTGGTTCATTTTCTTCTGAAGGTCGCCAGTCTGTGGAAAACCGAGGAGAAATGCATCGGTTCGGTTGAATTCCCGGCGAAACCCGCCAATTCACGGAACAAGCGCTGAGACCAACCAAGCCTTTGTGTCTCGAAGTGGGCGCTCGTCGTCTGGCAGCTTCTCGACTTGGAACCGTCTGGGGAACCCCGAAGACCACCGGCCGCGTTTACATTCTCCCGTTTGGATTGCTGGTACATCTCGCCGGAAAAGCCCGGTTGCGTGGCAGTTTGTGGTTCTCACGAGCGATTATGTGTGCTCCAATGTGATTGATTCCATAGAATAGGGCTTAGGTTGACCGGGGAGGGGGCGTTTGATGACGGATAGAGACAAGAAAGCAAAGAACGAGCAAACAGAAGAGCCCCCCCTGCCTCAAAGCCACTACAAAGTCGTAGAGCCGGACGCCGACAGCCCTTACAACCAGTTCGCGGAGGCTAACCGGCAGATTTTGCCTGAACTAACGGCCGCTGCGGAAATGCCCAAACCCCAGCTTGCAGCCCCGCCCCCCGCCCCCCCCCGAGAGACGTGGACCGAACGAATTCGGCGATACAAGGAGAATCCGGTAATGGTCTATGGCGCGATCGGCCTGGGCCTGGGAATTCTGCTGGCCATACTGATCGCGATCGTTTCCACGTTGATGGGTCCCCCCAATGGGCGATACGACCTTGGCCCAGTGACTTCAGCGGCCACCGGATTGAATGGCCGCTTGTATCTTCAGTGGGACAAGAAGCTGCAATACCGCATGACGCTGGAGCCCACCTATCCAGATCAGCAGACGGAGTTTGCGGTGGCAGTCTCCTATTCGCAACAACCTCTTTCTGTGCAAATCAACCTCCTGGATCTGAAGGGCTTTGTTTTGTGCAGCAAGGAAATTCTGTTGAGATACAACGCCCAGAACGAGCAATTGACGCAGGATCTGCTGGACGGTCAGGAAGCCATGCGGGAGCGGGGCAAGGATGTTTTCGAGAATCAAACCGGACCGGATGGCCGCACGAAGTCCCTCAGCGCTCATGGGGACCTGCCGTGTTCGGCGAAAGCCTATGAACAGGCGTTGAGCTGGAGTTTCACGACCAACTTCCCATCTCTTGCCGAGCAGGACGAATTGCTGAAAAACGAGAGGGAGAACAAGGCCAAAGCGGGGCGTCCCTCCGCTGAAGAGAATCCTGAACCCAAGAAGATGGCCGCAAAGCTTTCAGCAAAACTTGCGCCTTTCTCCATCGAAGGAGACGACGCAATCGTCGACATGGACGCCTTTCATGGAACCATCGTGACGCGCGGAAGAAAGACCTTTTTTGTCGACAAGACAAGCCCGGCGCTCACCAACGCCAGATGGCAGGAGTATCCCGTGGCCATTCATTACCGGTGCGACAGAAGTTCAGAGTGCATCCTGATGAATGGTGGAGCGGGCGTCCTGCACGCGAGACTGGCCCGGTAAATATCAGGCCATGTCCTGGAATGCCTCGCGGGCGGCGGCAATGGTAGCGGCCACTTCCGCGCCGCCGTGGGCTGCGCTCAGGAAGCAAGCTTCAAATTGCGAGGGCGGAAGCCAGACGCCCCGGTCCATCATGGCCCGGTGGAAGCGGCCGAAGGCGGCCGTGTCGCTGCGGGCAGCCTGGGTGTAGTTGGCGACGGGACCGGGCGAGAAGAACCAGGTCCACATGGAGCCGACGCGGTTCAGTGTGAGTGGCACGCCGGCACGGGCGGCTTCGGCGGCCACGCCTTCGGTCATGGCTTTGGCTGTGGCTTCCAGCTGCGGGTAAACCTCGGCCGCGTGCTCCTGCAAATGGCTGACTGTGGCCAGGCCAGCGGCCATTGCCAAGGGATTTCCGCTGAGGGTCCCAGCCTGATAGACCGGCCCGAGCGGCGCCAGCAACTGCATAAAGCGCTGTTTCCCGCCGAAAAGGCCGACGGGCAGGCCTCCGCCGACGATCTTGCCGAGGGTGACCAGGTCGGCGTCGATACCATAGAGATCCAGCGCTCCGCCCAGAGCCACGCGGAAGCCGGTCATGACTTCATCGACAATGAGCAGAGCGCCTTCGCGCTCGGTGAGCGCGCGCAGGCCCGCCAGGTAGCCGGAGGCGGGCGGGATGCAGCCAGAGTTGCCTACAACCGGCTCCAGAATCACGGCAGCGATGGCTCCGGGATTCGCGTCGAATGCGGCTTCGACCGCACCCAGGTCGTTATAGGGTAAAGCCAGCGTGAGACGGGCAATCTCTTCCGGTACGCCAGCCGAGCCGGGAATGCCTAATGTAGCGACGCCGGAGCCGGCTTTGACCAGCAGGCCGTCGGCGTGGCCGTGGTAGCAGCCTTCGAATTTGACGATGATCTTGCGGCCCGTGGCGGCGCGCGCCAGCCGGATGGCCGACATGGTGGCCTCAGTGCCGGAGCTGACAAAGCGCATCATTTCGATCGCCGGAAAGCAGGCGGCGACGCGCTCGGCCAGATCGCCTTCGGCGGCCGTGGAGGCGCCGAAACTGGAGGAGTTGCGCGAGGCCCTCTCGATGGCCTCGACCACCGGCGGAAAGGCGTGGCCCAGAATCATCGGCCCCCAGGAGCCGAAGTAGTCGATATAGCGATTGCCGTCGGCGTCGGTCAGGTAAGCGCCCTGGGCGCTCTGAACGAACGGCGGCTCGCCGCCCACGGCGCGAAAGGCCCGGACTGGCGAGTTGACGCCGCCGGGAAAGAGCCGCTCGGCGCGCTGCTGGAGGAACTGGGAAACGGGACGATTCCGGGGACTCATCCCGCCAGTATAGTGTTCTTGCCCCCTGTTTCTCACACAGATTCAAAGCGTCGCTTTTCAAGCACCTTGGCTCTTTCCACAGTGGCGCTGACGGCGCATATTGACTCCGGTCATCAGCAACATCCCAATTGCGAGGCCGAAGACCGCTCCGCGCAGAAGATCATCCCAGCTCTGCCCTATGCTGGAGGACGAATGAATGATCTTCGGCCACAAGATGGCAATCGCGAGAAACATCGTTCCGATAGGCAAAGTGACGGTAGGCTGTTTGCGTTGATTAAGGCACATGATTGTGGTTCTCCTTTCAGATTTGACCAACTAACGACGAAAAAGGCCTGAAAAACCCGCAGTTTTGCATACTTCTATAGGGCTGAAACCCGGCGTTCGCTCCGAAATTCTCGGCTTGCAGGCAGAGTATTTCCGGATTCGCGGACGCTATCAGTCCTTGATGCGGTACCAAGCCATCATGGAAAACTTGACCACCGCAAAAATGAGGATGAGCGCAAGAAGGTCATTGCTCCAGATCTGGTCGTGGAAATACCTGTATTCAAAGAGGATGCCGGTCACGAGCAGGCAGATCAATCCAGCCAGGCTGGTCGAACGGCGGCGATGCTCCAGGAAGCGTTCATCGACAAAATCGCGAAGAACGGGAATCCGGCTGAGGATGGGATGGGTCATTTCTTGTTCTCCAACTGGAAGATTTGATCGGTAGAGCAGTCAAATAGACGGGCAAAAACAAGAGCCAGCTCGAGGCTTGGCACATAACGATTGCGCTCGATGGAATTGATGCTCTGGCGCGAGACTCCGGCTGCCTGCGCCAGTTGCTCCTGCGTCCATCCGCGCGCGGCGCGCAGCTCCTTGATCCGGTTTGTGATGGTACGGTCCATGTAAAGTCAGCTTTCCAGTACAGCGTAGCGCCTGGTTAGCGCTTTGTCAAGCAGACTTTCCATTTTTTCTTTCAGCTCCTGGGAGCCGGAAATGGCAATGTGCCTGAAAGTGCTGCCGTTCCATCGAAATCCTGATAAAATCGACCTTTCGGCCCTTCGAGCCAGGGAATCCATCCGCAGAAAGCCACACCATGCCAGAAGAACCCAAGAAAAAGACCGTAACCTACGCTGACGCTGGCGTAGACATCAGCAGCGGCGACCGCGCCAAGGAACGCATCAAGTACATGGCGCAGAAGACCTTCAACCGCAATGTTTTAGGCGGAATCGGCGGCTTCGGCGCGCTTTTCCGGCTGGACATGCAGCGCTGGAAGAACCCCATCCTGGTCAGTTCGGCCGACGGGGTGGGCACGAAGTTGAAGGTGGCCTTCGAGCTGGGAGTGCACCACACTGTTGGCGCGGACCTGGTGAACCATTGCGTGAACGACATCGCAGTGCAGGGCGCCACGCCGTTGTTTTTCCTGGACTATTTTGCCTGCGGCAAGCTGAACCCGGAAGTGACCGAAAGCGTGGTGAGCGGGCTGGCCGATGCGTGCAAGGCCAATGCGTGCGCGCTGATCGGCGGCGAGACGGCGCAGATGCCGGGCTTCTATAACGACGAGGAATACGATCTGGCGGGCTTCATTGTGGGCGCGGTGGACCGCGACAAGATGGTCACCGGGACCGGCATCAAGGCGGGCGACGTGCTGATCGGGCTGCCCTCGACCGGACTGCACACGAACGGCTACTCGCTGGCCCGCAAGCTGTTTTTCGAGGTGGCCGGCTACAAGCCTACGCAGTATGTGACCGCCATCCGGGAGAAGGCGGGCGCGGCGCTGATGAAGACCCACCGCAGCTATCTGCATGTGATTCAAAAGCTGGTGACGGCAGGCGTGACAACGGGCATGGCGCACATCACCGGCGGCGGCATGACGGAAAACCTGCCCCGCATCCTGCCCAAGAACGTGACGGCGCAGATCGAGATCGGCTCCTGGCCGGTGCTGCCCATCTTCGAGCACCTGCGCGAGCTGGGCCAGGTTTCGCAGGAAGAGATGATGCGCACCTTCAACATGGGCATCGGTCTAATTGCGGCGATTCCGGCGGCCAAGTTCACGCGCGCCAAGAACCTGCTGGACCGGGCCGAGGAAAAGTTCTACGTGATCGGCCGCGTGGTGAAGGGCGAGCGGCGGGTACAGTACACGTAAGACAGCGAACAGCTAACAGCAGACAGCTAACAGTGGACAGCAAACTGATCCCTGCCGCACAGACGAATCAATCCAAAGAGGGTTGAAAAGTGCGTGCTTCAGCCCTGGAGGGAATGCTTGGAACTCGCGTTGAAAGACCGGCCTCTTCGTCTCGGCATTCTGCTCTCGGGCCGGGGCTCAAACTTTGCGGCAATAGCCGAATCCATCCAGGCCGGGCGGCTCAAGGGCGTGGTGATCGCGGTAGTGATTTCGAACGTGGCCGAGGCCGGCGGACTGGCCAAGGCTCGGGAACTGGGATTGCCGACGGCGGTGTTCGTCTCCAAGGGACGCAAGCGCGCCGAGCACGACGCCGACGTGATTGCCTGCATGAGGACGCACCACGTCGACCTGGTCTGTCTGGCCGGGTATATGCGGCTGCTTTCGCAGAAGTTTGTGGCTGCCTTTCCGCAGCGGATTCTGAACATTCATCCGGCGCTGCTGCCGGCCTTTCCTGGTCTCGACGCGCAGACGCAGGCCTTCGACTACGGCGTGAAGGTAGCCGGCTGCACAGTGCACTTTGTGGATGAACACCTGGACCATGGCGTGATCGTGGCGCAGCGGGCGATTCCCGTGCTGGAGACAGACGACGCGCACTCGCTGGCGGAACGGATTCTGGTGGAAGAGCACATTGCCTATTCCGAGGCGATTGCGCTGGTGGCCAGCGGAGAGTACGAGATTCGCGGGCGGCGATTTGTGAAGCGGAAGTCCTAGCCTGTTCTCTACGCCAACATTCACTTCCAAGATGGGCTGTCTGAATGCACCCGAGGATTTGCGGGCATTTTGCCGTGTCAAGCAGCTCATTCATTTTCTGGTCTTGCAAGCCCATGGTGATTCAGTGATGGGCTTCCGTTTCGATTTTTGCCGATTAATTAGTCAGGAATGCATAGGCTAAAAAGTAGTCAGACAAGAGACGGAATCGCCGCTCCGGGCGAATGAGCTGGTCCTCCCCCTAATGCAGATGGCGCAGGAGCACGGGACCGTTTTGAATCTGAGCGAGAAGCGGCTCTCCGCCGCGAGCCAGAACCGCAACCACGGCAGAGCTCGATTTCGGAGAGATGCGAAGAATCGAGACCAGCGGATGGGCGGAAATGGCGCCCGCCGCTGGTCTCGATTTTCTTTTTTGGGCGCTGAAACAGGTTGAGTCTCTTCAACGCCAGCCAAATTCAATAAAAAACAGGGCGGCCGCGGCCGCCTTTTTCTTTGCGAGGAGCTTTGCGCATGAATTTCATTGCAAATATCTGGAAAAACCCGAAGACGTCGGTCACCGGGGTTTTGCTTGCGGTCGTCACGATTGCCGGCGCGCTTTCGCAGCAGGGCATCACGCTGGGCACGGCCGGCACCGGGACCGTGATTACGCTGGTGAGCGGACTGGCCACCGCGCTGCTGGGATTGCTGGCCAAAGACCCTGGAGAGCAGTCGAATTCGACCGGCTCGACCGCAAAGCTGGGCGCGTGGGCTCTGATTTCCCTTCTGCTGCCGTTGCCGTTCATGAGCGGCTGCTCGGGAACGAATGTGGCGCAGGAGATTGTGAACTGGACACCGACGCTGGAAAGCGCAGTGGCGACCGTTGACACGACGGCATCGCTGCTGGCGCCGGCGGATGCGCCGATCTTTGCGGCGGCCACAGTTGGCTTTGACGCCGCCTGCAATGTGCTGGTGGTTCAGGCCAAGGCATATCTCGCGAATCCGAACGCCAGCGTTCTGGCGCAGTTGCAGGCGGCCGTTGTAGCTCTTCAGCAGCAGGTGAACGCATCGCTGCTGGAGGCCGCGAAGATTACCAACCCGAATAGCCAGGCGCACGCGTTGAACGCGATTAGTGCGGTGGGAACGGCGGTGACGGCGATTCTGGCGCTGGTTCAGTCGGTCTCAAGCAAGGCGCAGGTAGCGCAGATGGCCAAGAAATCGACCATCAAGCTGGCCGCGGTGCGGCCGATTCTGGACGAAAACGGGGCTGCGGCGATAGTGGCCAGCCACTATCGCGAGCCGGTTGAGCTGGCGCGGGCGCAGGTGAAGCAGGCTGAACTGAACGCGGCACTGGCCGGGTTTTAGAGCTCTGACAGCATGATTTCGTGCTTTCCCAGGTCCCGGAATCGGGACCTGGGGCACCCACATTACAGCAGTCGTCAAAACGCTTCAGACAGATTAACCGGGCAGCAGCTTCAGCAGCGGTTCAGGAAGCTCAAGAAGCTGCCTGGCGGCGTCTCGCAATCGGGGATGGCCCTCCCGCGGTGTGATCTGGGTCACGGAGTGGCAGGCCGGGACTCGATAGCCTTGAGTAGATGGCGCAGGCGCCTGGAGCGCCGAAGCAATCAAGGAGTTTCACTCATGGCTTATGTAATTACGGATGCATGTATCAAGGATTTTGCCTGCGCGCCGGAGTGCGCCACCGCCGCCATTGCGCCCGCTTCGGCCGACGATGCCGCCGCGGCTGGCGTTTCGCAGTTGTTCATCAACCCAGACGAGTGCATTGACTGCGGCAACTGCGCGTCTCTCTGCCCGCAGGGCGCGATTTTCCCGATCGACGAACTGCCGGCAGACAAGGCTGAATTCGCCGAGAAGAACGCAGCCTACTTCAAGTAGAAGATCACTTTACCGACCGCGTCGAGAGATGCGTGGCAAGGCATATTCCAATGACCCCGGCAGGCGAACAACTTGCCGGGGCATTGGTGTCTGGCTAAAAAATACGGGTTTTCTCCTCCCAGTTTGGAAATTCCACGCCTAAGGCTGAGCGGGTTGCGCCGGAAGATTTGACGGCGTGACCGGCAGAGCGAGGGTCTGCACCTTCTCCGGGTCGTCGCGCAGCTTCAGATAGAGAATTCCGTTGGCCGGATGGGGAACGCTCAACTGGGTTCCTGTAAACTCCAGCGGGACGTTGATAGCGTTGCCGAACTCCGGGGTAGCGGCAATGGACGCAACCAGGAAGAGATTGTCTCCGGTCAGCGTGCAGGGCTTGGACGCGGCGTGTGGGCAGCGCAGCTCCTTGAAGCCGGGCAGCCGCACCAGGGTTCCCAGCGCCAGCCAATCGCCTGCGACGCCGTCGGCCGTGACCACGCGCGCCCGCAGCGGGCCAAAAGCGGAAGCGCCGAAGCGGGCCAGCGGTTCCACAACTCCCAGGGCGGTCTTTGCATCCTCGAGCATGAGGCTGCCATCAGCCACGGACAGCACGGCGCGGAAGCTGCCGTCGGTTGCGGCCACTTCAACCTTCTCATCGCGGGGAAAGTTTTCCGGCACCTGGGACCTGAGGAAGAAGACCAGTCGCCGCTCGACAGGCAACTCGTCAGGGCTGCCCAGATGCACGGGCGAGGGCGCGGCGGAAACCTCGTCCTGTGTGCCCTTGCTGAGCAGCGTGACCTGCGGACGGGGCGGCTCTACGGTGACCGGCACGCCACGCACGAGGCGTCCGTCCTGCAACAGCACGGTGGCAGAGTATGGTTTTCCGGGTTCAAGGCTGGCTGTTGAACTGGCGGCCTTCAGCACCAACTGGTCAGCGTCTTGAGCGTGGCTGAGCGCGGCAGGGGTCCAGGTGACGTTATCCAGGCTTACCCTGGCCACCTCGTCGAGGCGCTTGCCTTTCAGCAGCGCGTCCGGCTCACCCGCGCTCAGCGTCAGACGCTCAATCACTGCGGCTTCCGCGTAGGCTTTCAGAGGCAAGGTATCGGGCCTTTCCAGCCCAAACTGGTAGATTTCCAGGCTGAGTGGTCCGGGAGCCGCGTCTTTCATCGGCACGGTCACTTCCAACTGTCCCGGCTTAGGCGATTTCCAGGTCAGCTTGAGCGGAGCAACGGCGCCGAGCCGCACTTCAATCCGGTCAACGCACACCGAGTTTTCGCCTTCAATGTGCAGTGTGTCGTCGCGGCCTACGACCAGGGCCGACTCGTCGGCTGCGGCCGCAGTCCACCTGGCGGCCAAGGCCGCGCGCAGATGGAAATGTGGACCCTCCCAATCGTCAAAACCCCACTTGCCTCGCAGAACACCGGTCAGCTCTCCCTCTGGCAAAGAAGGCGCGGTGTGCACCAGCACCAGACCGCCCTGCGAGAGATCGGCCTTCACCGGCAGATCCACTGGGCCATCTTTGGTGTCAATGCGCAGCGTCAGCCCGGAGGCAAGCTGGGTGGCGAAGACCAGCGGCGCGCCCTCGGCCAGCAGGACGAGGCCGGGTTTCTGCGCGCAGAAGGCATCCTCCGGATTCGACGGATGCAGGGGCGGCGGCTTGACCGCGCCCACGGGCGGCAGAGCAACCACGACCACAGATTTTGGATCGCGGAAGGATGGCGGCACGTTCAGCCGCAGATTGAGCGTATCCTTCGCCGGGAGAGCGAGCGCGGGGATGTACTGGAAATGCGCCGTATGCAAAGAGGCGAAGATTCTGGCCGTGTCTACGATAGCGCCCACATACGCGCTATAAGCGCCTGCTCCGCCGATGTTGGAGTAACTGATCTGGTTCATCAAGTCCACGGCGGAGCCGGCAGTCAGTTGCGCAACGCGCGATTGGGCATTGGTGTCGTCGAGCACCAAGGCGTCGGTGTGCTGCACCAGGCAGGGCGCCTGCTGATCGCTGGGCTTGTCGAAGCACTGCTGGTCCAGCCGGACACCCAGGCTGCGGGCGGCCTTCTCTGCCCGCTCCTTGAGCTGCTTGGGATCGGTTTGGGATGTTTCCTTGACCTCAGCCAGATAGGCATCCAGGCGCATGCGGTCCCAACTGGCGGCTTGCAGGTCCTGTACGGAGCGGACAAAGGCACCCGGGCGGCCGCGCACAGCGGCGCGCAGGGTGCTGAAGTCGCCGCCTGTTTCCGGCGCCAGGAAGATGAGCGCCTGCTGTGCCTCCTGCGGCACGATGACAAAGACGCCCTCTTCGCGCGCCTCGCGAGTCCATGTTTCCACGCGGGTGAACCACTCCGGGGGCGGCGGGTTGGTGGCCCCGCGCAGGAAAGCGACAATCAGGACATAATGCGCGGACTGGCTCTCAGGAAGGTCGGGATGAATCCAGAGACGGTCTCCTGGCAGCAGGTTGGGAACCTGGCTGATCGGCAGCGTAACTTCCGCGCGCTTGACGCGCACATCCACTTTGGGTCCGGCCAGGTCGAAGGCCGGGCCGTCGGCATACAGTCCGACTGGAAGCAGGCAACAGAACAATAACAGTTGCAAACAGCGGTGCATATCTTCTATTGTACGGAGCAAGCTCTCCGGAAGAGTTTTGCGGACCGCGCAACTTTTTGTGGACAGCGGGGTTGGCTGATGAGATGCGGCGCAGGAAGCTACTTGCGCCACGGGCTCGGGAGCCGCTTTATCGGGTACACTGAGGGATGTATAAGTTCAAAGAGAGGAATTAGCTAGAGTATTTCTCGAATTCATCTGCGGCGGAAGAAATAAGGGGACGATGGCATTGAGGCCTAAAAAGAGCCCCGCAATCGCCATGAACCATTAAATTCATCGGGAAATACATTAGGTTGCTCTTCGAATCGATCAAAAGGAAGACCAAAACATCGCCGGACTGTGCCGAAGGCCGCCCGCAACTCAAAGTCAAGGCCAAGTCAATCCTTCGGCGTAATGAGTGACGTTTAGAACTAACGCTGTTTTCATTTGCACGCGCGCGGTCGCACTCCGAAACGAGGCCATGAAGCCTTTCGGGAGCGGTCCGGCGCATGCGGAAGAAACGGCATACGGAGAAGAAAGAATGAAATCAACAAGGGCAGGCCAAAGTAGCGTAGATGTAGACAACCTGAGAATCCCGGACGCGGAAGAGATTATCGAAGATGCCCTGAACGAATTGGCGTTCAGCACGGACCCCGGCCTGGCGCGCGCATTGCATTTTCTGGCGCCGGAGGGCTACCAGGCAATTGTGGAACTGTGCGGCGAGAGCGGCCGCAGCAAGCGGCGCAACGCCTCGGCGGCAACGTGGTCGCCAGAAGAGGACGAGATACGTATTTACTTTGAGCGCGCCGACGGCGCCGAGGCGGCTCCGCGCCCGGTGCGGGTGCCGCTCCCGGTTGCCGACCAGGCATCCGACGAGGACGACGACGGGCAGGAAGCGGTGATTCCCGCCGATCTGGACACGCGCGTCAAGGAGTTGTGCGCGGCGCTGGCCGAGGCCGAAAGGGGCGGACACGCATTTATCGCCCTGAAGTGGTTCCGCGACTCGTTTTTGCCGCGCAAGGCCTTCCGCTGGAATCAGCATCCGGAGCCGCGCCAGGCTGTTCTGGCCGAAGCGATCCAGCGCGGGCTGGTGCTGACCAGCAAAATCGCCAATCCGAAGACTCCCGCGTATCCGACAACCACCATCCGCCTGAACCGGGCCGAGGCAGGCATTCCCGAGGAAGCGCAGCGCTTTCACCCAGTGGAGGCGCATGGCGACTCCATCGCCGAGGCGATTGAAGAAGAACGGGGGAACCTTTGAGCTGCTACTTTCTGGAGGCAACGGCCTTTGCCAAGCTGTTTGTGCAGGATGAGGGTACCGATGCCCTCATCAGCCTGATGGAAGCCGTGGAGGATAACCGCAAGCTGATCTCGGCTTCGACGCCGCTGGAAGTTTATGCAGCCGTGCGGCGGCGTGAGCGCTGCGGGGACATCAGCGCGGAAGACGCAACCGCCGCGCTCGACAGCCTGCGCCTGGAAGCGGCGCGCATGGTGCAGGAGCCGCTGAATCCGGCGGTGCTGGAAGCCGCCCGCCAACTGCTGGACCGCACCTGCCTGCGCTGGCCCGACACCCTGCAACTGGCCGCGGCGATGGTTTCCCGCGAGATGTTCCAGGGCACGGAGATTGTTTTTGTTTCCGCTTCGCCGCAGTTGCTGGAAGCCGCCAAGGCCGAGGGCTTCCACACTATCGACCCAACGAAGGAAACAGGCAAGCCGGCAGAGGAAGCCACGAGGGAAGCGAAGCCGGTCGGCGAGGATCAGTAGAGCAAATCCAAAGTGACCGTGCGGCAGGAAAAGTCCTGCAACGTGCCGTCTTCTTGCGGAAGACGGCACTCAATCCCATCAACTCCCCCTATACCAACTCCGAATTTGCGATAGCAGAGCAGCCGCGCGATTCAGGCAATTGCCGGCTGGACCGCTGCTTTGCAGACCTCTGCCAGGCGCCGGATGCCTTCGCGAATCTGTTCCGCGGAGGCATTGGAGAAGTTCAGGCGCATGTAGCGCTGGCCGGGCTCATTCGAGAAGAAATCCTGTCCGGGCACAAAGAGGACCTTGCGCTCCATCGCTTTGTGCATCAGCTCGTTGGTGTTCACTCCCTCGGGGCAAGTAACCCAAAGAAACATTCCCCCCTCGGGACGCGTCCAGGAGAATCCAGCGGGCATGTTTTCCGTCAGGGCTGCGTCCATGGTGGCATGGCGCTCTCCATACGACTTCCGGATGCGCCCGACGTGGGCTTCGTTGTCAAAGTCAGTCAGATAGCGGTAAACGATACGTTGGTCCAGGCTGGACGTGTGCAGATCGGCGGCCTGCTTGGCGATTGTCAGCTTGCGCCGGATCTGTTCGTTCGCAACCAGCCATCCAACTCTGAGGCCGGGCGCAATCGTCTTGGAGATGGTGCTGAGATAGACGACGAGACCTTCGGTGTCGAGCGACTTGATGGGATTGACGCTTGTTCCCGCATAGCGCAGAGCGCCGTAGGGATCGTCTTCCAGAATCATCAGCCCATAGCGCTGCGCAATCGAATAGAGCGTCTTGCGGCGCTCGGCGGTGAGCGTAACTCCGGTTGGATTCTGAAAGCTGGGAATCGTATAGAGGAACCGGGGCTTTTCGCGCTCAATCAACTCTGGCAGAGCTTCCGGG
>Ga0326727_10005871_pt1 | contig 34434 bp, 26 predicted proteins | sample MB2enrmetagenome_FD_207643 | JGI IMG/M metagenome (GOLD analysis project Ga0326727, IMG submission 207643) | Lab enriched peat soil microbial communities from McLean, Ithaca, NY, United States - MB29MY | ecosystem: Environmental > Terrestrial > Soil > Wetlands > Peat | place: USA: New York...
CGTGAGGGGCTTATCAACATTGCCGGCGGCTGCTGCGGCAATACGCCGGAGCATATTGCGGCGATTGCGAAGGCGCTTGACGGAGTGCCTCCGCGGAAGTTGCCGGCGGCGGACGAGGAAGCGCGCGCGGCATGAGTGCGGACACAACAAAACGCGCAGCCACGCGGCCGTTGCGGCTTTCTGGTTCTCAGCCCTTCACGCAGCAGCCCGGCGTCTTCATTCTTATCGGCGAGCGGACCAATGTCTCCGGGTCGCCGAAGTTTGCCAAGCTCATCAAAGAGGGCAAATACGAAGAGGCCGTCAGCGTGGCGCGCCAGCAGGTGGAAAACGGCGCCAACGTGCTCGACATCTGCATGGACGAGGGCATGATCGACGGCGTGGCCGCGATGACGCGCTACCTCCAACTGCTCGGGAGCGAGCCCGAAGTGGCCAAAGTGCCGTTCATGGTGGACTCGTCGAAATGGGAAGTGATTGAGGCGGGCCTGAAGTGCATGCAGGGCAAGGGAATTGTGAATTCGATTTCGCTCAAAGAGGGCGAAGCGAAGTTCCGCGAGCATGCGCGGACGATTTTGAAGTATGGCGCGGCCGCGGTGGTGATGGCCTTTGACGAGCAGGGCCAGGCCGCGAGCTATGAAGAGAAGATCCGCATTGCTGAGCGTGCGTACCGCATTCTTGTCGATGAGGTCGGTTTCCCGGCAGAAGACATTATCTTCGATCCCAACATCCTGACCGTGGCGACGGGGATGGAGGAGCACAATAACTACGCGCTCGATTTCATCCGTGCCACGCGCTGGATCAAGGAGAACCTGCCGCACGCCAAGGTGAGCGGCGGCGTGTCGAACATCTCGTTTAGTTTTCGCGGCAACAACAAGGTGCGCGAGGCGATGCACGCGGCGTTTCTCTATCACGCAATTGCCGCGGGGCTCGACATGGGCATTGTGAATGCCGGGATGCTGGAAGTGTACGAGGAGATCGAGCCCGAACTGAAGGAGCTTGTCGAAGACGTGCTGCTGAACCGGCGGCCCGATGCCACGGAGCGGCTGGTCGAGTTCGGCGAAAAGCTGAAAGCGGCCGGCGCGGCGAGCGCGGGCGAGGAAGCGGAGAAAAAAGCCGAGGAGTGGCGCAGCGGCACGGTGGAGGAGCGGCTGAGTCACGCAATGGTCAAGGGAATCGACGCCTACATTGAGGCGGACACGGAAGAAGCGCGCGTGAAGCTGGGGCGGCCGCTGGCTGTGATTGAAGGGCCGCTGATGGCGGGCATGAGCGTAGTGGGCGACTTGTTCGGCGCGGGCAAAATGTTTCTGCCGCAGGTGGTCAAGTCGGCACGGGTGATGAAGAAGGCTGTTGCGTATCTGACTCCGTTCATGGAAGCCGAGAAGGCAGAGATGGCCGCGGCCGGCGAGGAAGTGCGCGCGCAGGGCAAGATCGTGCTGGCCACGGTGAAGGGCGATGTGCACGACATCGGCAAGAATATTGTCGGCGTGGTGCTGGCCTGCAATAACTTTGAGGTGATCGACCTGGGAGTGATGGTGCCCGCGGAAAAGATTCTGGAGCGGGCGCGGGAGGTGCGGGCCGACATCGTGGGATTGAGCGGGTTGATTACGCCGTCGCTCGACGAGATGGTGCACGTGGCGCGCGAGATGGAACGGCAAGGAATGAAGCTGCCGTTGCTGATCGGCGGCGCGACCACCAGCCGCGCGCATACGGCGGTGAAGATTGCGCCGCATTACAGTGAGCCGGTGGTGCACGTTCTGGACGCGAGTCGCGCCGTGCCGGTGACAACAAGCCTGCTGAGCGAAGACGGCCGCGCGGAGTTTGTAGCGCAGCACGACGTCGAGTATGACGCGCTGCGCCGGACACATGCGGTGCCGCGGCGCAGCGTGGTACCGATCGAGACGGCGCGGGCGCGGCGGACGCCAATCGAGTGGCGCGCAGAGGACCTGGCGACGCCTGCCTTCACAGGAGTTCGGGTCTTGGACGAGTTTCCGCTGGCAACTCTGCGCGAGTTTATCGACTGGAGCCCGTTCTTCCACACTTGGGAGCTGAAAGGCGTGTACCCACGCATACTCGAAGACGCCCAGCAAGGAGAACAAGCGCGGCAGATTTTCGCAGAAGCCAATATCCTGCTGGACCGGATTATTCAAGAGAAACTGCTGACGGCGCGCGCGGTGTATGGATTCTTTTGGGCCAATGCTGTGGGCGACGATGTTGAACTGTACACAGAAGGCGAGAAGGTGCTGGAGCGCCTGCATTTTTTGCGCCAGCAATCGGATCGGGAAGGCAACGAACCCTGCCGCTCGCTGGCGGATTTTGTTGCGCCGAAGGAAACAGGTTTGCGCGATTCGATCGGCGCCTTTGCGGTGACCAGCGGCATCGGCCTGAAGGAGCTTTGCGACACCTTCAAGGCGAATCACGACGATTACAACGCCATCATGGCGGAGGCGATTGCAGATCGATTGGCCGAAGCATTTGCCGAGTGTCTTCACAAGCGCGTCCGACAGGAGTGGGGATACGGTCGCGAAGAGAATCTGCGCAACGACGAACTCATTCACGAGAAGTATCGCGGCATCCGGCCCGCGCCGGGTTATCCGGCGTGCCCCGACCACACCGAGAAGGGCACGATCTGGCGCCTGCTCGACGTGCCGGCGAATACAGGGATGCAACTGACCGAGTCGTTTGCCATGTGGCCGGGATCGAGCGTGAGCGGGTTCTATTTTGCGCACCCAAAGAGCCGGTATTTCAGCCTGGGCAAAATCGATCGCGATCAGGTGAACGACTACGCGCGGCGCAAAGCGATGAGCGTGGTCGAAGTGGAGCGCTGGCTGGGGCCGAATCTGAACTACGAGCCGGAAAAAATCCTGACGCGCGTGGCGCAAGCGGATTACACGGAGACCCCGTGACGGAACTTACTGCGCATCTTCACAAACGGCCGCTCAAAGAAATTGAACGAGCAGAAAGCGACCAGATAGACAGTTGCCAGGCGCCATAGCAACGAAAATGTGCTTGGGGCGGCCGCTGGAAAGAGGAAGAGCTGTTGCCAGATATAGATGCTGTAGGAAAGCTTTCCGATATGCGTCGGAATGCGTGAATTGAGCAGGCGGAAAGGCATGCCCGGTTTGCCACTTACAACAACCAATAGAGTGAGCGCGATGACCACGGCCTGCATCGTGGGAACAACGAGGTTGATCACGACGGACGGCGTTGTGTGCGGGACGAAATGTTGTTCGAGGAAAGGTTCGACGATCAGAAGAAAGGTTGAAGTAATCGCCAGCGTGGGCCAGACGGGGATTTTGCGAATGCGATCGCGCCATGCGGGGGAATCCAGAAGGAATGCCGAAGCGCAGCCTACCATGAGAATGTCGATACGGGCCTCAAAGCCGTCGGGATTGAGTCCCCTCAATGAGGGGAACGCGAAATAATTGACGACGCGAATGAGCGGCGCGGAGAGCGCGAGAATCACGGCCAGACGCGGAGGAATTTTCCGTGGCAGCAAGGCAAACAGGCTTGGCCAGACAAGATAAAACTGCTCCTCCAGGCTGAGTGACCAGCAGTGGCCGACCCACCAGGAGTGGCTGAAATGAACATAGTTGTACGTAAAGGTGAAGGCGCGAAAAATGTCCAGCCACTCGATCGAGATGACGTGTGCGCTCTTCAGTATTGAAACCGTGAGAAGGAAAAGCCAGAAGACGGGCAGGATGCGAAGGAAGCGCCTTATATAGAAGTTGCGCAGAGAAAACGCGCCGGTGGCATCGCGTTCCCGCAACATGAGCCAAGTGATGAGTAGTCCGCTGATCACGAAGAAAACAAAGACGCCCAGGCGGCCGTAATACTGGCCAATGCCGTTCGCGCCCAACCGCGCGAGGTCAGCGTGATAACCAAGGACAAGCAGAATGGAGAGAGCACGCATGCCGTCGAGAGACGGCAGATGGCTCTCAAGGACGGCCGAAGTCCGCGCGCCGGAGTTCTGAGTTGTTGCCGGTTCGGCCACTGTTTGCATTCTATATGGGAATCTCCATCCCAATCCGGTACGGCAATCGGGTGCGAAAAATATTATCGAGCGAATTTGCAGATAATTGATAGAGTTTGTGGAACTCTGGGATTAAGGCCTGAGAAGTTCTCGGGCGCATGAGAAGAACAAGAACATGAGATGCCTCCTCGAACGGCCGAGGCGGAACCGCTGTGGTGGGCGACGTCGCTCTTGGCCGTTCGGTTTTTACTCATCGCGTGAGGCCGGTCACACGATAATGCATTTCTGTCGCGCAGATTGCAGCATTGTTGCGGCTGCATGAATGAACGACGAGGAATTTGCGTGGTTTTCTCCAACGATTTATGGCGCTTTCACAAGTGAACGGCATACTGATGCGGTGATTCCGCATATAGAGAACAAGGTTCCGCTCCAGCTCGATCCCAGTTCAGCTTCCATTGCAGAGATTGCATTTGTGTCCGGCGCAGTTCGTGCGCCGTTGGCCGCGCCTGCCTCGCGGGTTCATGCCGATGTGGGGCAATATCGCTTGCGGCTCGCGGAAACGGCTGAAGATCGCGAGGCCGCATGCCGTTTGCGCTTCAAGGTATTCAATATCGAGTTGGGCGAAGGATTGGAAAGCTCTTACCACACCGGCCTTGATGTGGATCGTTTCGATACAGTGTGCGATCACCTGCTGGTCGAAGATAAAACCAGCCGGCGCGTGGTGGGAACCTACCGCATGCAATCCGGCCAGACCGCGGCGCGGCATCTGGGCTACTACTCCGAGCAGGAGTTCTGCCTCAAGCCGTATGAGCCCCTGCGCGCGGGAATTCTGGAGTTGGGCCGGGCCTCGATTGATCGTGAGCACCGTACTCCCGAGGTACTGATGTTGTTATGGCGGGGGATCGCGCAGTATGCTACCGATATGGGGCTTCGTTATTTGCTCGGCTGCTCTTCTTTGAACTCCAATGACCCGGCGGAGGGTTGGCGGATGTATCGCCAGCTTGAGAACTTCCGGGTTCCCAGGGAGTTTGAGACGGAGCCAACCGCAGCCTATCGATGCCCCCCGGAGCCGCAGGATGCCGACGCACAGCCGTCGCCCTGCCAGACCGATCGATCCGATACTTGCGCGACGCCTGCCACTCAGGGCAAAGTTCCCAAACTGTTAAAGACTTATCTCGCCATTGGCGCGCGCATTGCCGCGCCGCCGGCTTGGGACCGCGAGTTTCGCACCATCGATTTCCTGACGCTTCTCGATTTGAAATTGCTTTCGGCTGCCGCGCGCAACCGCTTTCTCACTCCGCTGACCTCATGATCTTCCGGCGTGTCCGGCGTGCTGTGACGCTGGCCCTGGTTCTTGCGCTCTGTATCGTGCGTTACTGGCTCAGGCGCATCCGCGGACCGCTCACGCTCGAGCAGCGCGCGGAATGGCTGCAGGACGCGGCGCGCATGATCCTGAGAGCCTTGGGCATCGGATCCCAGGTTGAGGGCGAGCCGCCGGCGCGTGGGCTGGTGGTGGCCAACCATCTCAGCTATCTCGACGTCATCATCATCAGCGCGGCCATGCCCTGCTTCTTTGTGGCCAAGATGGAGATCGACGGCTGGCCGTACTTCGGCAAGGCGGCGCGCACAGGCGGCACGATCTTTGTAGACCGCTCCAGCCTCGAGAGCGCAATGTCTGTCGCCGAGCAGATCAGCGAGCGATTGAAGTTGCGGGTTCCGGTGCTGCTTTTCCCGGAGGGTACCAGCACCGATGGGGCCGAGGTGCTGCGTTTCCATTCGCGGCTTATCGATCCGGCAACCACGGCAGGCGCGCCCATCACCACGGCGGCGTTGCGTTACCTGATTGAAGACGGCACGGAAGAGCGCGAGCTCTGCTGGTACGGCGACGAGTCGTTCACTACGCACCTCTGGAAGGTGCTGGGCGTGACCGGCTTCTCCGCCGAGCTCCACTTTGGCGAGCCCAGGATTTATTCCGACCGGCGCGTGGCCGCCGACCAGACCCATGCCGAGATTACCGCCTGGCGCGAACGAACCGCGCCGCAAGCCGACGCCGAGTTGATAGCGCGATAGACCTCGCCAAACTTGGCGTGCCGGGGCATTATTTCTGCGGCGGGCTCTTGCGTTGCGGTCATTGCAGCTTTCTCCTTATCACGCAAAGGCGCGCGGGCTGGAACGGCAGAATGGAAACGTCTTGAGCGGCGACCCCCGTGGCGGCGCACAATCTCTCCCAATCTTCACGGACAAAAGCGCGCGCGATGGACGCGGGGCCATCGTGTTGCACGAAAGGATGCAGACCGGCCAGTTTCGAGAAGACCCGAAGCAGGTGGTAGGGCGCAGCTGCGCGCGAGAGATCGTTGACGAACCAGCCAAGCCGGGCATGAACTTCTATCCACTCGATAAAGCGCATCAAGTCCGGATCGCTGAGGTGATGCGTGAACAGCGAGCTAACCACAAAATCGATCGGCCGATCCGGCACGTAACGGAAAATGTCGGCGGCCACCCAGCGAATGGTGCTTTGCGGAGGGCTGGCCTCGGCGGCGATGGCAACGGCGTCGGGATTCATGTCGAGCCCGGTTAATTCGATGGCGATGCCGCGCTGGAGAGCCCAGCGCTCGATGCGCCGCAATCCGTCGCCGTAGCCGCAGCCTACATCCAGAATGTGAATAGGCCGCGCAGTGGACGCGGGCACGACTAAATTGAGCCAGTAGAGAACGGGGCGATAGCCGAGGAACCAGCGATTGAGCCGCGCAAGGTCGCGGAGGCAGCCGCGCAACTCGTCTCGCGTGCAGGGCTCATCCATGAGTTCAGTGAGTTGAGCGCGATGGCGGAAGTCAGGTGTTTGGTTCATGCGGGCGGGTGAGATTGCGAACCGGAGTGCGGCTTTTCTCCAGATTTAGAGCCATTAAACCGCATGGAACATCATGGTTTCGGCGGTTACGCCGGGACCAAAGGACATGGCGCAGCCAAGTTGCCCGGAGCGGACGCGGCGCATGATGCGTTCCAGAACAAACATCACGGTTGCCGAAGACATGTTGCCGTAATTGGCGAGAATATTGCGCGAATCTGCAAGCGCCTCCGCCTCCAGCGCCAGCCCCTGCTCGGCGGCGTCGAGAATGGTGCGGCCTCCAGGATGAACCGCCCAGAGATCGATGGACTTGAGATCCGCGCCGCGCGTAATCTGACTGCCGGCTGCCGCGAGGCCGCGGCGCAGTTCACCGGGAACCTGGCCGGAAAGTATCATGTCGAAACCCTGCTGGCCGATGCGCCATGTGATGAGTTGATGGGTGTCGGGGAGCCGGACGGCGAGAAAACTGTCGATGGCGAGGCCGATCGGTTCTGCGCTGACCAGATAGGCAGCGCAGCCATCGGCAAAGACCGTGAAAGCCAGCAACTGTTCCATGTCCTGCGTCTCCTGCATGTGCAGGGAGCAGAGCTCGAGGCTGAGAAGCAGAACCTTGGCGTCGGGCTGGGAGCGGACGATGTGCCGCGCCGCCTTGAGCGCGTTGATGGCCGCGAAGCAGCCCATAAATCCGATCAGCGTGCGCTCCACCGAGGGATTGAGCTGGAGGTAATCGACGGCCTCATAGTCCAGGCCCGGCGCGTAGAGCCCGGTGCACGTGGTTACGATGACGTGGGTGATCCCCTGGCGCTCGGCATCGGAGAGAGCGAGTTTGTCGAGGGCCTCACGCGCCAACAGGGGCGCGAACTGTTCAAAGGCTTTCATGCGTGGAGCCGTTGCGGGGAAGCTGCCGCGCACGTAGAACTCGTTCAAGTCGCGCACTGTGCCGTCTTCGGTAATCACGGGCTTCAGGAACGTGTAGCGGTGGTCGATAGCCGCACCGCGCGCCATGCGCCGAAACAGGTTTCTTGGCCGGCCCTCGGGGAGCGAGTCCTCGACGAAGGCCAGGAAGGCCTCATGCATATCGTGCGGAGGCGCGGCCGTGGCGATGCGGTTGAGATGCGCAGTGGTCATTATGTCGCTTTCAGGAGAAGCAAAAAGGCTCTGGGCTTGGAAAGAATTATTCGTGCCCTGTTCAACAGCATAACCTGCAGGTGCGGGCGGAGTTGTAACCGGCACGTCACCAGATTGCAATTCATAAGTGCGGCCGAGGGAAAACTGAGCTGATCAAAATGCGTGCCGGTCCGTAAATACAAGGGCCCCGGATTGCTTGGGCCGGCGATTCGAACCGCGCGTTAAAAGCGAAACAGATAAGAAGCCTTGATAAAGACCTGGCGGCCGTCGTTGAGCAGGGCGCCGGCGCGCGGCGGCGTGGTATTGTTCGGGTCGCAGGAGCCGTTCGACAGGCGATTGCAAAGGCTGCGGTCAAGATTCTGCAGATCGTCGCTGTAGCCGATGTAGACCGCGGTGCCGGGATGCGGCAGCCAGGTGAGAAGCGCCTGCGTGGCAAACTCCTTCGAGCGCAGCAGTGAGGTCGCCACGGGATTGGCGAGTGTGGAGTCGTATTCAGCGACCAGGCGCGCTGAAATCGAGCGGGTGAATTGGTAGTTCACCACGCTGCGCATGGTCTGGGCCTCGTAGACGAATGCGCCGTTCTTGACCGCGTGATCGCGATCGAGCAGGTAAGTGTTGTCGGCAGTCAACTGCTTGACCGGCTGCACCGTGAACAGAAGTTGCACCCACTCCTGGTTGAGCAGGGAGGGAATCTGGCCGGTGGCGGGGTTGTAATTGACATTGCCGCCGCGGAAGGCCTGCAGATTGAAATTGAATTGCGACCACGGTGCGCCGCGGAAGACGATGCCGCCGAAGTTCTCGGTGAAGTTTTTGTAATAGGCCAGCCCGGTGTAGTTGGCGGGGCTCACGGTGTCGGAGTTCTGCCCGGCGAGGGGCGCGATGACGATATTGCGCGGCAGCAGCCAGAAGGGGTCGATGCTCGAATAATGAAAGACGCGGTCGCCCTGATGATTGAAGGCAACGTTCTGGTTGGTTTCCAGGCCGAAGCTCTGATAGAAGCGGTGTTTGGGATACCACTGATAGGTGGCGTGCGTCTGGTTGTTGCGGAAGTTGGAGGATTGAATGAAGCCGAGTTTGGTCTCAAAACCGGAGCTGACGTCGAGGAAATTCTCCTGCATGTTGAAGGCGTGGCCCGAACGCTGCAACTGGAATGAGCTGGCGGGACCGGCGTCGTACGTTGGCGGCGTGCCGCTGTCCTGGTCGCCCATGGTGGAGCTTTCCACCATCTGTCCCCATGCCGTCCAATGCTTGTCAAAGCGGGCGGTAAAGTCGATGCCGCCGATGCGGTTCCAGCCCTGGCCGAACTCTTCGTCGGTATAGATCGCACCCACGCTCGATCCTTTGCCCAGGTCTTCCGAGAAACGCCCCACGGCTACGGTGGCGTGCTTGCCGTAAAGCGGATCGCCGGGGGCGACGGCCTGGCCAGGCTGGCGATCGTCGGTGACGAAGAGTCCGAGATTGGTGTGGTCGATTTTTCCCGTGATGCGGATGCCGTACTCGGGATGCACGATGTTGCGCGTGTAGATGAGGTTGATGGGCGTGGCGAAGTAGTTGGCGTTCTCGAGGAAGAAGGGCCGCAACTCGGGAAAATAGACGGGGAAGCGCTGATCGACGGTGAATTGCGGCTGCTCGGATTCGATGTCGCTGAAGTCGGGGTTGATGGTGGCGTCGATCACGATGCTGTCTTTGAGAATCAGCTTGGCCTCGCCTCCGCCTGTGCCTTCAAGGTGACGCGAACTGAAGAAGGGATTGGTGGGATCGATGTCGATCAGGTTGCGTTCGTTCTGCGCCAGGGTGTAGGGGTTCAACTGGAAGTTGCGCGAGCCGGTGACGCCCTCGATGCCGCTGAGAGTTGCCTCCTGGCTCAGTACGCCGGTTACGTCGGCGGCAACACGCGGCCAGAAATCCTGCTCGGAGTTGCGGGGAAGATAACGCGCGAAGACCACGCCCCAATCGGATTCGTTGCCGCGGAAGCGCAGACTGCGGAAGGGGATGGCGATCAGAGCCATCCAGCCGTCTTTGGTCACGCGGCCTTCTGAATCCCAAACCGTGTCGTAGCTGAAATCGGTGCCGTTGGTCTCGCTCCATGAGGCATCGGCCTGCACGCCGGCCGGATTGACCCGGAACAGCGTGCCCAAACGCCGGTCGCGAAAAGGATCGAGGAGAATGGCTACGCCATCGTCATTCAAAATATTCTCGCGCCGAGCCAGATGGCCGCGAATCAGCTCGGGATGGCGGTCGTAACAGATGAAGATGAAATAGAGCGTGGTCTTGGTGTGCGCCATCCACACTTCGGTCTTTTCCGTGGCCGGCTGACCGTCGAAGGGCGTGTTCTGGATGAAATCGGAGACGTGGGCCAGCCGCGTGCGCAGATCGGCAGGCGGTTGCATGTTGGGGAAGTCGGCGAGATGCAGGGGGCGGCCGATGAGCGGATCGGCAGTGGCGCTTTTTTTCGCCGCCGCGGCCGCCGGTTTGGGCGCATTTTGGCGAGAAGTCCGGGACGCGCCTGCATGCAGACTTCCGCATGCCAGACAGAGCACGAATCCGCTTACCCAGGTCTTCATAGGATTCCAGTACGCGATGGATACCGAGGTGGTTCCTTTATGGGCGAGATCGATTGCAAACTGCGAGAGAATTGAGCGGCACTTTCTGCATTCGACGCGGCAGCAAGGTGGATGTTAGTCCTTCGAACATAAAATGCTCCCAGCCTTTTCCGTCATATGCGAGGCGAAGGCGGAGGACAGGCACAACGATCGAGGACGGATGCACACGGGTCAGGCACATGGGTCACGATGGGTCGGTGGCGGGCGGCGGAGCCGTAGAACCGCGCACCACGAGACTGGTGGAAACCAAAAACTCGCGCTTCATCTTGGGATTCTCGGGATCTTCGGCTTGAATGCGCAGCGCCTCAAAGGCGGCCTGTGCCAGTTCCACGCGCGACAGGCGGATCGTCGTGAGCGGGGGCAGTGTGTATTCGGCGAAGCCGATGTCGTCGAGGCCGACCACGGAGAGATCCTGCGGCACGCGCAAGCCGGCCGCGTAAGCGGCGCGCAGGACGCCGATGGCGGTCATGTCGTTGGAGCAGAGGATGGCGGTGGGGCGTTGCGCGAGCTTGCGCAGTTGCTCAAAGCCCGTGACGCCGCCCTTGGGCGTGTGATCGCACTCGATGACCCATTTCTTCTCGAGCGTCAGCCCCGCGGCCGCGATGGCGGCGCCGAAATCCTTTTCGCGCGTGATGGCGGAGTGAAGACTGTGCGGACCGGCGAGAAAGCCGATGGCGCAATGCCCGAGATCCGCGAGATGGCGAACCGCGGCGTGTATCCCGGAGGAGTAGTCGAGAAGAATGGTGCTGGCTTTGGGATCGTCGAGCTTGAACTCGGCGAGAACAATGGGAACGCCGCGATGGACGAGCTGGTCGAGCACGGGCTCCTCTTCGCCGAAGGTCATCACCGCCACGCCGTCCACCTTGCGCTCCAGCATGCGGCGCGCGCACGCGGCCAGAATGGCGGAATCGCTGTTGGTGGAACTGACCAGAATCTCGTAACCGCGCGCGGCGGCGATCTCTTCGAAGCTCTGGATGAGTTCGGGGAAGAATGGATTGGTGATGTTTTCCACGATGATGCCAAAAAGGCGGCTACGGCCGGAAACGAGGGTTCGGGCATGGGTGTTGGGCAGATAGTTGAGCTGCTTGACGGCCTGCCAGACACGTTTCTTCAGGCGGTCGCTGACCAGCGGAGAACCGTTGACGGTGCGAGAGACCGTGGCGATGGAAACTTTGGCCACGGCGGCAACAGCGCGAATGTCGGGCAGTTTGCTTGCAGCCTTGCGAGATGATTTTCGAGGCACCCAATCATCCTAATCGAGAGCCATCGGACGTGCGGGAAAAACTTGCAGAGGATTTCCACCGTGGATTCAGGGAGCGAGGCAGCAAGTTAGCAAGCCGGCGAGTAAGCCCGACCCTGCTTAGACAACCTCATCGCTCTCCGAGATCAGCAGCCGCAGGTCGCGGAGGTTTTGACCGGTGGGTCCGGTGACGACGGAATCGCCGATGGCCGTGAAGAGCGGGCAGGCATTGAACGCCGCGAGCGACTGCTCGGGATCGAAGCCGAAGGCGCGGGCGCGGGCGACGGTGGTCGGGTCGGCGATGGCGCCGGCTGCCTGCGTGTTGCCATCGATGCCGTCGGAGCCGGCGCTGAGCACCGTCAGGCGCGCGCCGGGATAGTTGGCGAGATCGAGTGCGCAGACCAGGGCGAATTGCTGATTGCGCCCGCCCGCGCCTGGCGTGCGGTTCATTGTCACGGTGACTTCGCCCACGGAGATCAGACACAGACGGGAGTTTCGCGCGCGATGGTTGTGGAATCGCTCCAGCAGGTAGCGGGCGGCGTCGGCGTAATCCCAGTCGTCGCAGCCATTGTCGACAATGACGTGATAGCCAGCATTGCGCGCCAGGGTGCGCGCGCTTTCCACCAGATCGTGGCTGGAGAGCAGAATCTCGTAGACCGAATTCTGGAAAGCCTCATCTTCGCCGCTCATGCTCTTTGCCGAAGTCATGCTGCGCGGCCGCGCGGCGTCGGACCAAGGCATCTTGTGCGGGAGGAACGTAACCCGCCAAGTCTTGTTGCCGGGCGACTCGGGCAGATCTTCGCGCTCAAAGAACCTGCGGATCGAGGCGGGGAGCTTTTCCCCAAGATCGTATTTGGCGATGAGCTCGCGCACATCGGCCACGGTGGAGTGGTCGGGCGATGTGGGTCCGGAGGAGAGTGCGTCGAGTGTGCGCAGGGGCACATCGGGCAGCAGCAGGCTCACCTTGGTTGCATCGGGCGCGGCCATGGCCAGGCGGCCGCCCTTCACGGCGGAGAAATGCTTGCGCAGGGTATTGACCTCGTTGATCGGCGCGCCCGAGGCCAACAGCATTTGGTTGAACGCGATCGTGTCATCGAGAGTGACGTGCGGATCGAGCGGCAGTTCGAACAGAGCCGAGCCGCCACCGGAGATGAGGAAGAATACGATTGTATCCTTCCGCGCCTTGCGCAGTAGAGCCAGCGCGGCGCGCGCGGCGGCAAAGGATTCTTCGTTGGGCAAAGGATGGCCGCTCTCGAAGTAGCGGAAGCGCCAGTTGCGGCAGGTAGGCAACTGGTTGGAGGCGCAGATGCCGCGCAGCCCCTTGCGGTGCTTCATGCGCTTCAGCAGGACTTCGAGCATCGGGCCGGCGGCTTTGCCTAGCGCAATCACAAACACCCGCTTGAACTGGGAGAGATCGATGGTGGCGGGGCCGCTGCCGTCGGGAAGAAGCCGATACAGAAAGTGACCTTCGAATTGCAGCCGGCGGTCGAAGGCAGACGCAATATCGCACGCCTTGAGCGCGCCGGTAAAGATACCGGTGGCCGTCGCGTGCATGGATTCGAGAGCGATCTCGCTGGCCGGCGTCATGGCAACTGCTCCTTCAACCAGCCGGCAAGCGCCAAGCCGCGAACGGCTCCTGGGGAGGACGCACTTTCGGGCGCAGAAAGGGCTGCGCCATTCCGATGTGTTTCAATTTGTAGGGGTGCGGAGGTCGCGTTCATTCCACTCCTCATTTTACGCTGATCGGGGCGGAGCGAATGTGATGGCGGAACGGCCAGGCCACATCGCGAGTAACAGAAGAGGTGACTACGGTATTCTGGCAACATTATGACGAACGTTTCTTCCGCAAGTACTCCGCTTGACCCCATCGCCCTGACACGCCAGTTATGCGAAATTGAATCAACGACCTACTACGAAGGAGCGGCCGGTGATTTTCTGGCGGATTTTCTTGGGGCGAGAGGCTGGGACGTGGAGAAAACCGCCGTGCCGCAGCCTGCGGAGAGCGCCAGCGCCGGGCCGCGATGGAACGTCTATGGCGGACCCAAGGGGCAGACGCCGGATCTGGTTTTCTCCACGCACATGGACACGGTTCCGCCCTACATCCCGTTCAGCGAAGATGCGGAGTTCATGTATGGCCGCGGAGTTTCCGATGCCAAAGGGATCATTGCTGCACAAATTGCCGCGGCCGAAGCGCTGCGCGCGGCAGGATTTCGCGTTGGTGTGTTATTTGTCTCCGGCGAAGAGCGCGATTCGGCTGGCGCCAAGGTTGCGAATCTCAATCCCAAAGGCAGCCGCTACCTGATTAACGGCGAGCCCACGGACAACAAGCTGGCGCTGGCTTCAAAGGGCGCGCTGCGCGCGGTCATTCGCTCGACGGGCAAGATGGGACATTCGGCGTATCCGGAATTGGGCGAGAGCGCCGTGCACAAGCTGGTGGAGGTGTTGGCGAAACTGTTGAAGCTCGAGCTGCCAGTGACCGAAGACGTGGGATCGACCACGCTGAACATCGGGCAGATTCAGGGCGGCCACGCGCCCAATGTGATTGCCGATAAGGCCGAGGCGCAGGTGCTGGTGCGGCTGGTGGGTGACTCCGCGCCGGTGCGCAAGGCGCTCCTCGCAGCCGCGCAAGGACTGGCGGAGGTCGACTTTACGCTGGAGATTCCCTTCGTGCGGCTGCGCGCGGTAGAGGGCCTTCCGACGGTGATCGTAAAGTTCACCACCGACATTCCGCAGCTCTCGAACTGGGGCGAGCCGCTCCTCCTCGGCCCCGGCAGCATCTTCGTGGCGCACACGCCGCAGGAGAAGCTGGCGAAGAAAGAGCTGCTTGAGGCGGTCGAATTGTATGTGAAGGTGGCGACGAAGCTGCTGGCGTAGTCCGCATCCCGACGGCCGGACGCCGCCATCGATTCGTGGACCGGCAATCCCCACACGGCAAGAATTCAGCGTCAGTTTCTTCGCGTCGTCAGTTCTTCTACTTTTTGCCGGTGCCGGAGCCACTGCCGGTACTGGTGGTTTTCTTCTTGGTGGGGACCGGGCAGTCGCCGCTATCTTCCGCCGACGACGACGAAGTGGGCCTGCCCCCCGAGGACGGCGCCGGCTGCACACTAACCCTCATGGTGGCATAGGTGATGCCGGGCACTGCGCTGTCCGCGCGCTCGGCCAGCGGAATGGTGGGGTCGGCGTCCTTGGTCACCAGGTAGCCCTGCACCAGATCCAGGTTGGGCAAAGCCTTGTGCAGTTCGTCCACGTGTCTCTGCGGGACCATCAGGTAGTCGCCGTTGGTCAGGCCAATATACGTGGGTTCGTGATCGGGATCGTCCAGGGCCTGCTGCGTGGCCACGGCGGTCGTCAAATTGCCGGCCATGATGAAGTGGGTGCGGTCTTCCCAGTAGCTCAGCATCTCGGTAAATGAGCTGAGCGCCGGGACGCTGATGGCGGGAAGGCTGACAATGGGAGCTGCGATCTTGGCGCCCTGAATCATAATGTTCAGCGCCTTGACGAACATGGAAGTTTGCGCAGCTTTGGAGACGTTGACGGCGAGCTTGCCGGTGCCGCCGGTGAGCAAGATCCTGCTGGTGCCCTGCGTGGCTTGCGGCGATTTGAACCCGAGCTGGTCCATCGAAACCTTTCCCGCCTTGTTGGGATTGAGCGAAGCGATGGCCGACCATGCCAGCGGCGCGACGATACCCATGATGGGGTGAATCTGCGTGGTGTCAACGCGCAACTGCGAGGGATGCAGACTGGGTTCTCCGCCGGCGGGCCGGAACTGCGCCAGCGCAATGTTCACCGACACGTCGCCATCGTGGTCCAGCAACTCCTCCCTATCGATGTCGGAGGCGTAGCGGATAGCTTTCTTGGGGGCGCAATAGCGCAGGTACTGGGTCTGCGCGGCGGGATCGGGCAGCTGGTCCTCAGCCCCGCGCGATGCCGCCGCGGTGCCGTAGTTTCGGCTGAGCGGATTTACGGAATCGAAAAAACCGTTCCAGAATTGATACGAGTCGTGAGGCAGATATTGGGCGTGCGCCTTCGTTGCCTGTGTGTGCGTCTTCTCTGCCTGGGCTTGCGCCGCGGCCAGTTCGGGCAACATTGCGCTCATCAGGCCGAGCATGGATGCGTCAGTAAGAAAATTACGGCGGGAAAATGACATCGTACTACCTCCAATTTTTGCCGGGAAAAGCAGGACCCGCGAGCCGCCGGCCGCTCAGTCAATGCAAAAGACCCTCATTCGAACCACAAACATTACTGTGGCACACTCTTCGGGGCACTGTGCACGGTGGAAAAGCTGACGCCCCAGTTGGTTGGTTCCGGTTCATCGATTCCGCGGCTTCCCCCACTAGTGTTGCTCAGAAGCCTTTCGAGTGGCGAAGTTGCGCCCTTCGCGCCGCGCGAGGCCACGCCATCGAAGTTCAACGCAAAGGGATCGGGCAACGGCTGCTCGGTGGAGAGCAGGATCAAAGTGTCTACGCCAAACGGCTTGCCAATCTGGAACGCCCCGGCTCTCGGCAACAGAAACTGGCGCTCCTCGTCACCCTTGTTGGGAAACTGATTTCCTGTGAATCCACGAGGATAAAGCAACTTCCCGCTGCCCTGACAATCGATGTCGAGCACATAGACCCAGCGCGGGTCGACGATTTTGTCGGTCGAGGTGAGGGCAAGCCTGAATTCATCGCCCTGATGGGTAAGCTTGTTGCCGGCAAGCGCGGTGTCGCCAGTCGGCGTGCCATTGGGCGCGGGAATGATCGCGAGCGAATAGTACTCGGAAACGGAATCCTCGGTGGGGTTATTGGCGAGCTCGATCCAGCCGCGCACCTTGGCCAGCCGCAGCGCATAGCTATTCAGCTTGTCGCTCAAGTCGTCGAGGCCGGCGCCGGCCGATACCCAGTCGCTGCGCACTGGATAGGGCGAAGTTGTGGAGCATCCGGGAGTGTGAGCGGCCACATTGGGCGAGGGCGGGCCGGCGGCGAACTCGCTCTTGTGATACCAGGCGTACGCGGGGCCGTCGTCGGTAAGGATGCCTGCAAGCACGTAGTGCGCAGTGGCCATGTTGGCCGTCAACTGGACGGCGCTGTCCGCGGCGGGCGCAAGCGCCTCGGCCAACTCATGCGAGGGCGGAAGATCGGGCCAGAGTTTTGCATCGGCGGGAAGGTGCTGCTTGAGTGCGCCGGCAGTGAGTGAGGCGCCCAGCGCCACGGGCGCGCCCGCTCCGGCTTTCTTGAGCATCCATTGCGATCCGTCCCAGGTGAGAACGTGCGTCCACTGCTCCTCGGCGGGATCGGCGACCAGCGTTGCGCCCGAGGCCCGGACCTCGGCTGCTGCCGCCAGAACCTGCTGCTCGGAGAGATTTGCACTCCCGAGCCAGATGCGCAGCGTTGCGGATTCGTCGGGAACCCATTTGCTGAGATCGAAGATCTCGCCGGGTGCGACCGTAGCGCCGGCCGGGCTGACCACGTCGGCGGTAGAACGCGCGATGCCGTTCAGTTCCTCAATGCGCAGCACCACCGGGTTGCCATCCTTCGCCGGCAGCTCCGAGGTGAACTCGCTGCGAACTCCCAGACCAGCGGCTTGACCAATGTCGAGCAAGACCGCGCCATCGCTGTTGGTGCCGAGGGCAGTCGCGCGGACCTTGCCGGATTTTGCCGCGGCGCCGCCAAAAAGCGGTTGCTGGCGGCGCGCCTCGGAGGCGTCGAGATCGGGCTCCTGATCGGGCACACTGCTGCCCTCAAGGACGGCGCGCACGCGTTCGTAAATAAGCGATGCGGGCGCGTCGGCGGGCAGCACCTCCAGCGCCTGAAGCAATGCATAGGTAAAGGCCCCGTGCGGCTCGGCATTCGCGTCGCCCAGGGGTAGCTCATTGGCGGATTCATCCTGCTGCGCCGCGGAAAAGATCAGCGCGGGATTGTCCTGGCGCTCAGCGGGCGCAGCTTGTGCGCCTGGCGCTTCATTAATATCGCGCGGGTCGTAGGGGAGAGTGCGTTCGACGTACCTGGGGCCGATGCCGCGGGTAATGCCGCCGGAGTGGCAACTGTCGAAGATCACGGTCAGATGCACGCCTTTGTCGAGCGCGGCGTTAAAGATGCGCGTCATCTCGCGGTCGCGAATGTCGTAGCCGCCCAGATAGGCGTCGGAGGGCACCAGGGTGCTGTCGGCAGGCAGATATTTGCCGTTCACCAGAACGGTGAGCTTGTTGCCCTTGCTGTTGATGCGCAGCGATCCGTGGCTGGCGCTGTAGAAGACTACGGTGTCGCCCTTTTGCGGGATGTCGACGAGATATTTCTGCATGGCGGCAAGAATGCCGTCGCGCGTGGTTTGGGAGGCGGGAAGAATGGTGACGCCGGGCCGTGCATTGGGCGGCGCGGGATTGGTCAACAGCACCACCTGATTGGCGGGAAAACCGAACTTGGGGCTGGTCAGCAGGTCCGCCATCCCCTCGGCATCGTTCACCGAGCCGTCGAGATTCTGAAATGCCTTGAGCTCGCAGCGGCCGTAAATGCAGTTGGCGGGATGCGCCGCGGTGGTGCCCTGGGGCTGATAGGTGTTGATGCCGATCAGCAGTGCCCGTTCAGTTTGCGCCGCAGCCAGCGGCCCACGGAACCATGCGGCCAAACCGAAGAGCAGTGCGGAAAACAAGACAAGGTTCGTCTTCATCATCGCTCCCCTTGTTTCATCGGTGAAGGCATGCGCATCTGCGCTGGCCTCGTCTCTCTCCGAGATCCGAACGCCGATCTGCGTTTTATCCCCTGGAGAGAATCGCAAATTCCCCGGTTACTGCGCTGCGGGGCCCGGAGAAGTGGTTAAGTTGCCGGCCCGATCTCACGACAGTCCGCAAATGGAATCCCTTTCCATCGCGGCAAGCTGCTCCAGCAGACGAGCCGGATCGGATCTCTGTCGATGGCCCACTTTTTCGACGTAGCCCACTACACCAAGGTTTCAATCAAGCGTTGAATGCGGAGAAATCAATCGGCAGCCCCAGGCAACAAGCGACGCGCGCAAGGCCGATCTGGGGATGGCAGAAGTATAGCGCCTGGGCAGCGAGTCGCATGAAGAATTTCCGTGAGCTGGCCGATGCCTGGGGTGGGGAAGAAATGCCGGCAGGCGTGCCGGCGGACTCCGCGCTGGCGATCGCCCACACCTGCGGTAAGAGCAGGGTTTTCACAGCCCAAGGAGGCCCGCGCCTTAAAGTGATAGTCCATCGCAGCCGATTGAGGAGATGGAAACACAGGGACCATCATGGCCAAAACAATCCTGGTTGTGGATGACTCCGTCACCATGGTGCTGAGTCTTAAAACGACGTTGGCGTTAAACGGGTTTCAGGCGGAAACGGCCAGCAACGGCCGCGAAGCGCTGGACAAGCTGGAGGCCGGTTTGAAGCCGGACCTGATTGTGACCGATATCAATATGCCGGTGATGGGTGGAATGGAACTGATCAGAAATGTCCGTTCCAAGCCGGGCTTGAAATTCATTCCCATTCTGACTCTCACCACGGAGAGCGAAGTCGCCAAGCGGAACGAAGGCAAGCTCGCCGGCGCCACCGGCTGGCTGGTGAAGCCGGTTTCCGGGAACGACCTGGTGGCGGTGATCAAGAAAGTGTTGCCGGGAGCGTAAACCATGGCGTCAGGGAGCAATGGGAAACCCAGATCGAACACTGCCGCAGATGAATCAGGCCGGTATCGACCATGCCAGACGCAGATTCAAGGCCTGAAGGACCGCGACCATCGGCACCTTCGTAGCGCTCGTGTGCGATTGCTGATCACGGCATCGATGGTTCTGATCGGGCTGACGATCTTCTGGCAGGGTCTGGGCCGGATTCTTGGACCGGCTCTGGCTCCCCATCGCACGAGCGTAGGCGGTCTGTTCCTGGTTTGCTGTCTGACGCCGATCTTGGTTTACCTGGCGGCTAGCTGGGGGCATTCTCTCCTCATTGCCCGGGACTTCGCCGATGTCCAGAAGATGACGCGCTGCGAGCGGCTTAGCTTGCTTACCCATCGCGGGGTGTTGTTGAACGAACTGAGGGATTCCCAGCCGAACATCGACGTCCTGCACGATCAGATTCGCGATTCGCTGGCCGAGTCGGAGCGCGAAGTCGTTTCTGCCATTGAACAGATGAGCAACCTGAGTGAAAAGGCCAATGTGCAGATGGCGCGCATTTCCGAGTCCATCAAGAGTGGGCATGACCTGACGGAAAGCACGGGTGCGCGTGTGGAAAGCAACAAGCAGATCATCGCGGCCGTCCAGATGCAGTTGGAAGAGCAGATCAGCGAGCTTCGCGACAATTTCGAACGAATCCAGGCGATGGCCAGCGAAGTCCTCGGGCTGACCCCGCTGATTAAGGTCATCGCCAGCATTGCGCAGAGGACCAACCTCCTAGCGCTGAATGCCGAGATCGAAGCGGCTCGGGCGGGCGAAACCGGGCAGGGATTTGCCGTGGTCGCCAGCGAGGTTAGATCGCTGGCGGCGCAATCTACGGAGGCGGCTGCGGGAATCGCAAAGAAGATCAACGCAACTGCCGAAAGAGTGAACCGGGAGATGGCGGACGCACGAACCTCCCTGGAACAGCATGAGTCGGCCGATATCATGACTCATCTGGTGAGCGACCTGTCTACGATGCAGCGGGAATTTGACAGCAATGGGAGGCTATTGCTTGAAGTGATCTCGGAGCTGGAGGCCAACTATAAGGAGAACGTCCGGGGAATGTCCGAGGCCATGGGCCATATCCAATTCCAGGATGTGATGCGGCAGCGGCTGGAGCACGTGCAGGAAGCGCTTAAGGAGATGCGCGACCATTTGCTCATGCTGTGCAACAAGCCGCAGTCCCCCGCTTGGGACGGTGCGCTCGACACAACATTCAAAGAAATGCTGAATGGGTATCTCAGCCGCTACAGGATGGCCAGCCAGACCGAGACGCATCTTGCTGCTTCGGGCTGCGTGGCGGCCAGCGAACCGAGCCTGCCCGCGATTGAATTGTTCTAGGGCGGCTGTGGGACTTTCGCGCCCCAAGTCGTTCGGTGAAAGGATGTGTTTTCTCGATGAAGACACATCCTGGCATCCAGGCTTCCGGGCAAAGCAATTTCGAAACCTCTGGAATTGAGGCGCATGGCATGCAATCGTGCGGTTGCTCAATTCGTGTTCGGGCTGTGTTCACGCGCATCTACACGGAGGCGGTGCGAAGCGGCGGCGGGAAATAGGGCTGGCGCCTCTTTGGGACAATCATATCTGGCGCGCATCGGCACTGCGTTCACTTACGATCGCGCTTTGTTTTCCGCAAGAGATGCCACTGACTTAGCCGATACCATAGCCCTGAAATCGTGATCTGAATTCCCATCTCTTCCATCAGCCGCGCGCGGATTTGCGACAAGGTCAGATCGGGCTCAGCTTCGATCCATGTGCGCAACAAAACATCCATGCCGGCGAGGCGGGAGCGGCGATAACCCCCGACGGGCAGGCTCGATGGCCGCCCCTGCTTCATCCACCGGTTGCGAACCTGATAAACCCAGCCTCGACTCACCTCAAGCCGAGCGGAGATTTCAGTAGGGCTCTCCTTGCGCTCGAGAGCCCGCAACACCCGGTCCCGCAGATCCTGAGAATATGGCCGCATTCACCCGTTTTCTTGCCGGGGGACAAGACACGTCGATACGACGCAGGAACAATGAAATGACCACGTTCTCGTCCAGTACTTAGAGCGCTAAAACGCTCCATCCAAAAGGCTATTATGCCACTGAAAACGGGGAAGGTGGCCGATTTAATCGCCATTAGTCATCTGTGTCTATAACTAAATTGAAAAACCAACTAATGATGTCGATATAACCGACGATAACTCAACCGTATGTGTCGTACTTACTCTTGGAGAACTTATGGCTCTAATAACACTCAGCCATCGCCATTTAGTGGGCATAGGGACTATCGATGACGGACATGCGGCAATCGTCGGGATGCTCAACGACCTGCATGCAGCGATGCTGAAGGGAAGGGCCGAGGAGGTCGTCGGCGTCATTCTCGGTAGGCTTCTGGATTACGCGCACCGCTACCTGCCGATAGAAGAATCGCTGCTCCAGGCGTCCGGCTATCCGCAACTGGCTCGGCACTGCGCCAGGCACGGGGAATTGACGAGCGGGATCGAAGAGTATGTTCAGCGCCACAAGCGCTGCGACAAGGACGCCATCGTTCATCTGGCGAGGTTTCTCAGGGATTGGATATCCATTCACGTTCGGCAGGAGGACAAAGAGAGCGGATGGTGGCTCCAGAAGCATGCAGGCCGCTGAGCTATCTGGCGCGCCGGGGATCGGCGGCAGAGGGGCCGGCGAAGGGGTTTTGCGCCAAGTCCGAACGACTGTCCTGATGAGGAATTCCTCATGCGGTGTCTGCCGCTTATCACTAGTGAATTGCATTGCCTTAGCCGATAACCCTGTGTTGCTCCAATTCCGAAGGCCGGAACGCGGGGAGGAGAGGCCGGGCGCGCGCCGCTCTCTGAGCCTATTCAGCCGAAGATATCTTCGAGGATTCCAAAGTTCAGAATTCTGCAGATACTGCCGAAGGAAAGCGTATGGGAATAGCGCTGAACCAGACCAGCGATGCCAGTGTTGTGCGGCTGGATGGCGTGATCGATATCTCGGTTGCCGCCGAACTGAAGGCCGCGCTGGTTGAGGCCGTGGCATCGGGGAAAGCGGTTCGCATCTCCGCCGAGGCGGTTACCGAACTCGATGTCAGCGCATACCAGTTGCTCTGGGCAGCGGGCCGGGAAGGAAAACGCTCGGGCGCGGAACTGGCGCTGACCGGCGAGATGCCCGAGCCGGTGAGGAAGTCAATCGAGGAGATGGGTTTGGAGGCATGCGCGCTCTTTGAGTGAGGCATGCAGCGCGAGGGCCGCCGGGAGCGGTCCGGAAGTTCAGCCATGCCGGGCCAGTTTCGCCGGGTAAGTTGCGCCGGGCTGGAAGAGGGAAGCACAGGCCATGTTGCACGCGGCTCCAGGTAACGCCGAGCAGTTCAAGATCAGCTTCCGCGACGAAGCGCGGGAGATCCTGACCGAGCTCGAGGCCGCGCTGCTCGAGCTTCATGAGAACCGCGGCGATAAGGAAGTCATCGGCCGTATCTTTCGCGGCATGCACACCATCAAGGGCTCCGGCGCCATGTTTGGCTTCGAGCGCCTGGCCGCCTTCACCCACGATCTTGAAACCGCCTACGACCTGGTGCGCAACGGGCGTCTGGAAGTCACTTCGGAACTGGTCGATCTGACGCTGGCCGCGCTCGACCAGATCGCCGCCATGCTGAACGAGGGCGTCGAAGGCGCTTCCCAAGCCGATACGGCCGCCTGCGCCGGCATTCTGGTCAATGTGCGCCGCCTGGCCTCCATCGAAGAGGAAGCCAAGCCGGCTAAGAAAAATGGAGCCGCGCCGGTTCAGGAAGCCGCTGCGGCCGGCCCCATCGAGAACTGGCGCATCCGTTTCGCGCCGGGGCCGGATCTGATGCGCTACGGCGCCAAGCCTTCGCTCCTGCTCAACGAGCTCCGCCAATTGGGCCAGCTTACGGCAAAAGCCATTCTGGATGCGGTGCCTCCGCTCGGCGAGATCGATCCCGAGCGCTGTTACATCCGCTGGGAGATGGATCTCGCGACCGGCGCGGGTCGGGATGCGATTCAGGACGTCTTCATCTTTGTCGAAGAAACCTGCGAACTGTCGATCGAATCTCTCGCCGGATCGGCGCCGACAGTGGCAGAGACCCAGACCGCCTGCGAGGCCGAGATCACGGCGCGGGCTCTGGAAGAAAAGCGCACCGGCTCGACCGGCCGGCGCAGCTACGACAAGCCGGAGAACGCCTCCAGCCTGCGCGTGCCTGCGGCCAAGCTGGATCAGTTCGTGGACCTGGTCGGCGAACTGGTGACGGTGCAGGCGCACTTGAGCGAGCTTGCCGGACAGCGCGACGACGCCGAGATCATGGCCGTCTCCGAAGAGGTGGAGCGGCTGACGGCGGCCCTGCGCGAAAGCTCTATGAACATCCGCATGATGCCCATCCGGGCGACCTTCGAGAAGTTCCGGCGGCTGGTGCACGACCTGGCGCGCGATCTGCATAAGGATGTCGAGCTGACTATCGAAGGCGCGGATACCGAGCTCGACAAGACCGTCATCGAGCAGTTGGGCGACCCGTTGATGCACCTGATCCGCAACAGCATGGATCACGGCATCGAGCCGTCCGATGTACGCGTGGCCAGCGGGAAACCTGCGGCCGCGACCATCCATCTCTCCGCCCGGCACTCGGGCGCCAATGTCCTGGTCACCGTGACCGACGATGGCCGCGGCATCGACGCGGACGCGGTGCGCCAGCGCGCCATCGAGAGAGGTCTCATCTCGGCCGATGCGCAACTGACCGAGAGCCAGATCTACGCGCTGCTGTTCGAGCCGGGATTCTCGACCGCCAAACAGGTCACGGATGTTTCCGGCCGCGGCGTGGGCATGGACGTCGTTCGCCAGAAGGTGGATAGCCTGCGCGGCGCCGTTGAAGTCAAGAGCAAGCCGGGCCAGGGAACCAGCGTGACGCTGCGCCTGCCGCTCACCATGGCCATCATCGACGGGCTTCTGGTGGGCGTCGGGGACGCCTGCTTTGTACTGCCGCTGGCCATCACCCTCGAATGCATCGAGCTGACGCGCGCCGATGTTGCCCGCGCCAATGGCAAGCACATCGCCAACGTGCGCGGCGAGCTGGTGCCTTACATCCGGCTGCGCGAGCACTTCGGGATTAAATCCCGCCGACCGGAGATCGAGCAGATCATGATGGTCGAAACCGCGGAGGGCCGCTTTGGATTTGTCGTCGATCAAGTTCTGGGCAACTGCCAGACGGTGATCAAGAGCCTGGGGCGCTTCTACCGCCAGGTGCAGGTCGTGTCGGGCGCCACCATCCTGGGCAACGGATCGGTGGCTCTGATCCTCGATCCGGAACGTTTGATTCAGAATGCTGTGCGCGAAGAGATGCACGGCGGAGGAGGCCGGGCATTGAATGCGCAAGGCGGCCCTCAGGAAAACAGTGTGGATTTTACGGCCCTTGCGGGCAGAGGCAGCGCTGGACCGAGCGCCAGTGCATGTGTGTAGGCAAGTCAACCGAAAGTGTTTCCTGCTCCTCCAGTCGCGGAACGGCGATCCCATCGGGGAACGGCGGAAGGATCACGGATCGAGCAGAGAAAGATCCCGAAGGAGGGGAGGATTCCATGGGAACAGCAGTGGTAAGTGAAGGCCGGCGCCTGCATGGCCCCGGCAATGGAGATGAGGGTAACGGTCACGGCGACGTGCAGCACGGCCGCGAGCGCGGGCCCAAGCGCATGCACGAAGACGACGACATGACGCTGATGCTGCAGGAGATCATGCGCCTGCTGGACGCTTCCAAGGAAGGCCGCCTGAGCGAGCGCGGCAAAGCCACGCTCTTCAACGGCCTGCACCGCGAGATGATCCAGGGCATCAACGAGATGCTGGACGCGATCCTTCTGCCCATCGGCGAAGGCAATCGCATTCTGGCGCAAATCTCCTCCGGCAAAATCGACGAGCTGATCACGCAGACCTACAAGGGCGACCACGAGAAGATGAAGGTCGCGGTCAACAACGTGGCCATCGTCACGCAAGGGCTGCAGAAGGAACTGGCGCGGCTGATCGAAGCCTCGAAGGAGGGCCAGCTCTCCGATCGCGGCAAACCGGAGCAGTTCCAGGGCGCCTACGCCGAGATTGTGCGCGGCGTCAACACTATGCTCGATGCGATTCTTCTGCCCATCGGCGAGGGCAATCGCATTCTGGCCCAGATATCGGCCGGAAAAATCGACGAGCTGATCGCGCAGACCTACAAAGGCGACCACGAAAAGATGAAGGTCGCGGTCAACAACGTGGCCGTCGTCACCCAGTCCCTGCAAAAGGAACTGGCGCGGCTGATCGAGGCCTCGAAGGAGGGCCAGCTCTCCGACCGTGGCAAGCCCGAGCAGTTCCAGGGCGCTTACGCCGAGATCGTGCGCGGCGTCAACACCATGCTGGACGCGATCCTTCTGCCCATCGGCGAGGGCAATCGCATTCTGGCGCAAATCTCCGCCGGCAAGATCGACGAGCTGATTGCGGCGACCTACAAGGGCGACCACGAGAAGATGAAGGTCGCCGTCAACAACGTGGCCGTGGTAACGCAGGGGCTGCAAAAGGAGATGGCGCGGCTGACTGAGGCCTCGCGCGAGGGTCAACTCTCCGACCGTGGCAAGCCAGAGCAGTTCCAGGGCGCCTACGCCGAGATTGTGCGCGGCGTCAACACTATGCTCGATGCGATCCTGCTGCCCATCGGCGAAGGCAATCGCATTCTGGCCCAGGTCTCCAATGGCAAGATCGACGAGTTGATCGCGCAGACCTACAAAGGCGACCACGAGAAGATGAAGCAGGCCATCAACAACGTCGCCGTGGTTCTGCAAGGCCTGCAGAAGGAAATGATGCGGCTGATCGAGGCCTCGAAGGAGGGCCAGCTCTCCGATCGCGGCAAGCCGGAGAACTTCCAGGGCGCATACGCCGAGATCGTGCGCGGCGTCAACACCATGCTGGATGCGATTCTGCTTCCCATTGGGGAAGGCAATCGCATTCTGGCGCAGGTCTCGAACGGCAAGATCGACGAGCTGATTGCCCAGACCTACAAGGGCGACCACGAGAAGATGAAGCAGGCCATCAACAACGTCGCCGTGGTTCTGCAGGGCCTGCAGAAGGAACTGGCGCGGCTGACCGAAGCCGCCAACGCAGGCAAGCTCGCCGAGCGCGGCCATCACGAGCAATTCAACGGAGCTTATGCGGAGATCGTGCGCGGCGTCAATGCCGTCCTCGACGCTGTCATCGCTCCGCTCAACGTCTCCGCGAAATATGTCGACATGATCAGCAAGGGAGATATTCCTGCGCAGATCACCGACACCTATCATGGCGACTTCAACACCATCAAGAACAACCTGAACACGCTGATCGTCGCCATGAACGACATCACGGCGGCGGCCGAGGAGATCTCCGGCGGCAATCTCACCGTCGCGCTCCACGAGCGGTCGGCGCAGGACAAACTGATGCAGGCGCTCTCGGCGATGGTCGCCGGGCTGACGCAAACCGTCTCCGACATCCGCTCCATCGCGGGCGAGGTGGCGGCGGCCTCGCAGTCCATCTCGACGGCTTCGGTGCAGGTCTCCAAAGGCGCCAGCGCCCAGGCGGCGGCGGCCGAAGAGGCTTCGTCGTCGATGGAGGAGATGGTCTCGAACATCAAGCAGAATGCCGACAACGCGCAACAGACCGACAAGATCGCCAACAAGAGCGCCAAGGATGCTCTCGAGAGCGGCAAGAGCGTGCTCGAAGCCGTAGCCGCGATGAAGGAGATCGCCAACAAGATCTCCATCATCGAGGAGATCGCGCGCCAGACCAACCTGCTGGCGTTGAACGCGGCCATTGAAGCGGCGCGCGCCGGCGAACATGGCAAGGGATTTGCCGTGGTCGCGGCCGAAGTCCGCAAGCTGGCCGAGCGCTCGCAGAAGGCGGCAGGAGAGATCAACCAGCTCTCGGCCAGCACGCTCAAGGTCAGCGAGAAATCCGGCGAGATGCTGGACAAACTGGTGCCCGACATCCAGCGCACCGCCGAGCTGGTGCAGGAGATCTCCGCTGCCTCGAAGGAGCAGGACACCGGCGCTGAGCAGATCAACAAGGCTCTGCAGCAACTGGAGCAAGTGATCCAGCAGAACGCATCGGCCTCCGAGGAGATGGCCTCGACGACCGAGGAGTTGACCGGGCAGAGCGAACAGTTGGTGAGCGCGCTCTCCTTCTTCCATACCGGGGACGAGGAAGGCGCGCATGGACGGCGGGGCGCGGCGGCCAAACCGGCGAAGCCGGCTGCTGCTGCTCCGGTCAGGTCCGTCAAACCCAACGGGCACGGTCCCGCTGCGGGCGCGAAGTCGGCGAAGTCCGGCGTCAACCTGCGGCTCAACGAAAAGCACGACGAACTGGACGCTGAATTCGAGCGTTACTGACCGCAAGGGCGGATCTCCCACCGGGAGATCCGCCCGAAGTCTTCAACGATCGGACTTCAAGGATCGGAAAGGAGTAGAAACATGAGTGTTTGTGAAATCACGGAGACGCGGCAGTATCTCACCTTCAAACTCGGCAACGAGGTCTTCGCCACCGACGTGGCCAAGGTGAGAGAAGTGCTCGATCTCACGCCCATTACCGCCATCCCCCGAACGCCTGAGTTCATGGCCGGGGTCATCAACCTCAGAGGCAGCGTGGTTCCGGTGGTCGACTTCCGGTTGTGCTTTGGAATGTCGAAGACGGAAAACACGCGCAACACCTGCATCGTGGTGGTCGAAGTCGTGCTCGACTCGGAATCGATCGTGATCGGCGCTCTGGCCGATTCGGTCGAGGAAGTGATCGATCTCGAGCCCGAGCAGATTGAGCCCGCGCCGCGCATCGGCGCCCATATCCGCACCGATTTCATTCGCGGCATGGGCAAGCGCGACACGCAGTTCATCATGATTCTCGACATCGATCGCGTCTTCTCGGCGGAGGAACTGGCCGCGGTGCGCAACCAGCAAAGCGGCAAGCCCCAACTCGAGGCCGCCGCGTGAGAAAGGCATGGGGCAGGGCGCGCGGTCAAAAGCGGCGCGCCCGCGCCATCTTTGAATCATGAGCGACCGCGAACAGATCATCTCTACCGCCGACTATGCGCGCCTGCGCCAGTTGATCTACGACGAGACGGGCATCGCTCTCGGCGCGGGAAAACAAACCATGCTGGAGGGGCGCATCCGGCGTCGCCTGAAGGCGCTGGCCATCGCTTCCTATCGCGAATATTGCAGCTTTCTATTCTCCGACCACGGTCTTCAGAAGGAACTGGTCCACCTGATCGACGCGGTGACCACCAACAAGACGGATTTCTTTCGCGAGCCGCGGCACTTCGATTTTCTCGTCTCCACGGTGCTTCCCGAGCATGTCAATGGCAGGCGTCCATTTCTTCTCTGGAGCGCGGCTTGCTCGAGCGGCGAGGAACCTTACACGCTGGCCATGGTGCTGAGCGAATTTGGGCTGACGCATCCCGGCTTTTCGTCGCGGATTCTGGCCACCGACGTCTCGACAGAGGTGCTCCACAAGGCGGTGCTCGGTGTCTACTCCACCGACGCGGTGCGCCCGGTGCAGAAGGCCCTCAAGGTCAAGTATCTGATGCAAGGCCGCGATCGCAGCGCGGCGCGCGTGCGCGTGGTGCCGGAGCTGCGCCGCATGGTCGAATTCCGCCGCCTCAACTTTATGGATTCCGATTACGGCATCGAGGAGAAGTTCGACGCCATCTTCTGCCGCAACGTGATCATTTACTTCGACCGGCCCACGCAGCAGAGCATTCTCAAAAAAATCACCAAACACCTGCGGCCCGGCGGTTATCTTTTCATGGGACACGCTGAAACCCTGCATGAACTGGACCTTCCGGTCGAGCCCGTCGCTCCCGCTCTTTACAGGAGGACGGATGACCGAGCCTAGCATCGAGACCCGTGATACGCCGGTCCAGGAAGTGTATGTGCAGCCGGGAGAATCCCATCTTGTCGCGCAGCCGGCGGTTCTGCGCACCGTGCTCGGCTCCTGTGTGGGAGTTACGTTTCTGGTCCCGCGGCTTGGCATCGGCGCGCTCTGTCATCCCATGATGCCCAAGTGCCCAACCGCCGAGATGGCCAAGCTGGGCGCGCGCGCCGGGCGACGCTATGTCGACTTTGCCATCCGCGAGATGGCCAGCCAACTCGATCGGCGGGGCGCGGCGCGCACCGAAGCGGTGGTCAAGCTTTTTGGCGGCAACGACGTCCTGACGGTTGCAGGCAACGATCCCAAGGGCACCATCGGCAAGCAGAACTACGAAGCGGCGCATCGCGTGCTTGCCGAGGAAGGCTTCATGGTCTCGGCGTGCTGTCTCGGCGGCTCGACCGGCGTGCACATCACCTTCGATACGGCGACAGGCGAAGTGCTGCTGCGCTGGCTCGATGTAAGCTCGCCAGGCACAAAGAAGAAGCCGTCAAGGACTGCTCATCGCACTCAACACCGCCGATAGTCTTTATTGAGGCTGAAATCGTGGCAGCATCCAAAATTCGCGTGCTCATCGTCGACGACTCAGCCGTAGTGCGCCAGACACTCGCGGAGATTCTCTCCTCCGATCCCGAGATTGAAGTGATTGGCGCGGCCGGCGATCCTTACGTGGCTGCCGAGCGCATCGCCGAACAGACCCCGGACGTGATCACTCTCGATATCGAGATGCCGCGCATGGACGGGCTCACCTTCCTCAAAAAGATCATGAGCCAGCATCCCATTCCGGTCGTGATCTGTTCGAGCCTCGCCGACGAGGGCGCAGCCAGCACTCTCAAAGCCCTCGAGTACGGCGCAGTCGACATCATCACCAAGCCCAAGATGGGCACCAAGCAGTTTCTTGAGGACTCCCGCATCGTTCTCTGCCAGGCCGTGAAGGCCGCGGCCGGGGCGCGTCTGCGAGCGCTCGGGCCCATGCACACCGTCGAGCCCAAGCTCACGGCCGACGCGGTGCTTTCTCCCGCTACCCACGCCATGGCGGAGACCACGGAGAAGATCGTCGTGGTGGGCGCGTCAACCGGAGGCACAGAAGCGCTCAAGACGTTTCTCGAGGCCCTGCCGGCCGATTCGCCCGGCATCGTCATCGTGCAGCACATGCCGGAGCTGTTCACGCGCGCCTTTGCCAACCGTCTCGACGGCCTCTGCGCCATCACCGTCAAAGAGGCCGAGACCAACGACACGGTGATCCGCGGACGCGCCCTGATCGCGCCCGGAAATCATCACCTGCTGCTCAAGCGCAGCGGCGCGCGCTACTATGTCGAAGTCAAAGACGGCCCGCTGGTCTGCCGTCACCGTCCCTCGGTCGACGTGCTCTTCCGTTCCGCCGCGCGCTACGCCGGCCCCAACGCCGTCGGCGTCATCATGACCGGCATGGGCGACGACGGAGCCCGCGGCATGCTCGAAATGTTCCAGGCCGGCGCCTTCACCTTCGCCCAGGACGAAGCCACCTGCGTAGTCTTCGGCATGCCCAAAGAGGCGATCAAGCTGAACGGCGTCAGCAAAGTGCTGCCCCTCGGCTCAATCGCCGCCGGAATCTTGAGCCATTGCCGGTAGCCCATTGCCTGCAGAGTAGGTGCGTGGCGACGATTCGCCCTCACCCCGCGCGTCCCAGCCCGCGTCAGCGGGCGTAAGAACCATTGCGCGCAGATCTCATTCGGCCTCTATCAGGCCATTGCGAGGCAACCCTGTGTGATGAGTTTGCTTCCCTGAGACGAGGGCTGCCCGCCGCTGACTAGACTGGCGTAAACAATGTGGCCGGAGAGATTTTAGCCTGAAGCTGCCGAATGATCTCTTCCAGGTCAACACGAGCTTCAGCCTGTAACCCAAGGCACTTTGCGATTCCCGCCGTGTCAGTGCTGAGCCTAGACTGAAATGTAAGCCGATACGAATGGTCAGCTTGCTCCTCCATAGCATAGGAATGGAAGTGCATAGAATCTCCTACGGTGGGGGGATTACTCAAGTGACCGAAGTTAAATTCCTTAGTCATGTAATTGAGCAAGCGATCCTGAGTTACGAGAGCTAGCTTCTTGTTGACATGTTCAAAGGTCTGAATCTTATGATGCATCTGTACGAGAATCGTTTTCGCTGTCATTTTCCAGTTCATGCCGAAAGATTTCTTCGAGCGTTCTGCCTCGTCTGTCCGGGGGACATTAAGCTCCTTCAAAAGCCGCTGACGCTCAGGCCACACCGTTCCAGTAGTATCGAGCGTCTGAAGCTCGATCCCGACAAAATCCTTTACATGTCCCTGCCGCGCCGACACGAGAAAATAATCGACGCTTCCGCCCGGAATTGTAACTTCGGAGACAATATGCAATTCGTTTCCGGGCTCGTGAGTTGTCAGCAGATGAAGGCAATCAACAAAAATTTGGCGACGCTCGATGAGCCTAGTGGGGCAAATGAGGATCGGTTTGGCGGGCTTTCCGTAAAGAACGGTGCATGTGCCTATTGATAAATGGGGATCGCTTTTACGGACCTTGTAACAACGCTTGTGCAAAAAAGGGCATTCTTGTTGCTTTACGATGGCCTTCCAATTCCTCTTGGGCGAACTCGAAGAGTTTCCAAACAATTCAACAACTTTGCTCATAGAAGGGCCGAACACCTTTCTTCAGCGAGTTCCAAGTATCGACGCGAGATATCGATCCCGATTGACTTTCGCCCGTGGCTCCGAGCCGCGAAAAGAGCGGTTCCAGTCCCGCAGAATGGATCAAGTACGAGCCCCTCAGGTGGACATGTCGCCAGTATCGGTAGGCGACATAAGTCCACGGGAAATGGAGCAAAGTGCGATTCGCGTCCTTGTGTATCTTCGGGAATGATGTCCCATACATCTGTGGGTTTGCTGCCGTTCGGGTGGTAGCGCAGAATACAGAATCCCTTGTCTCGCAGCTCCTTAGCGCGACCTGAAACCTTCTCGCTGTCCGAATGAGTTGCCCTTTGCTGTGAGCGGATAATCATCCGGAAATCCGATAGTCGGCCAGCAGCCACTTCGGCAAGTGTATTCTCAAGCTCTTTCAACGCCTCGATCTTTTGTTCTTGAGCTAAATCCGTTGACAATTCAATTTGACGCCTATATCGAACGCCAGAGACGCCCGTAGCGGAAACTACCGAACCATTCACGATCTTTGTTTCGCGAGGCCTTGAGCGTATTGCGTCGGCATCGTAATAGTAGCCTTTTGGCTGCCTAACCAAGTGAAAGATATTCTCATGAACGTTCCCAAGTCTATCCTTGGTGTTGTCCATTCCGCTCTTAACCTTATTCCAAATGACGCTATTTCTAAGTATCCAGCCTTGACGGTCCGTCAATTCAAAGGCAACACGCCACGGTACGCCCACGAGACCCTTGTGCTCGTAAGTATCGCCAAGGTTGAGCCAGAACGAGCCGGTCGGACGCAGCACCCGCTTTAGTTCGGCAAAGATCGCAGCTAAATCCTTAACGAAATCTCGATAATCACTTTCGAGCCCAATTCCGCCGCTCTCATACTCACGTTTACCCCAATACGGGGGAGAAGTAATCGCGCAATCGACCGAATCAGAGGGAATGCTCTTGAGGACTGCGAGAGCATCACCTCGCAGCAAAAGCGGGGAAAGTGATTTGCCCCTAACGTACTTCACGAATTCGTCACGATACGACGATGAGACGATGGGAAGGCTCGGTCCCTCCTCGTCAAAGTCGAAGGACAATGGACGTTGGATTTTCCCATCAGATGTCGCTGCTTCCGGTTTCAGGTCGGCCTCCTCGCTTGGGCAGCTGAAAATAGTGCTATGAGCGTCTGACGCTACGATATACGGTCTTGGCCGACTTTCCAATCTGCTTCCAGAAGTCAAGGAGCGGTATCCTCGCGATTCGCCGGACGGCCGTTGGCGGGTGCGGGGATGCTTCGGTATGGCAGGCGGCCCGGATCTGGAGAATGCAAACTCGCCACTATACAGGGCGCCGAGAACCACAAAAGCAGGCATCTACCGCCCGCGGCCCACGGCCCTTTTCTCCCAACCCCCTATAATTCCGCCAGCCGAAACCCGTGCAGCCGTTTCGCCGCACCTTCATCGAACGTCAAGGTTGCCTCGCAACCCCTCCAGGCCCCGAGAGAGCCGATCAAAGCGTCCTCGAAACTCCCGATCCCCGTGCGCAGCGAAACCACCGCGTAGTAGACCTCTTGTTCGTTTTGAACTTCGAGCGTATCCGCCGCTAACAGCATCTCGATATCGTTTGCGATCTCCTCGCGCGTCCGCTTGAAAAGGCTTTTCAGAACCCAGACCACTTCAAGGATGCTGACGAGCGAGACAAAGCCCGGTTCCTCTTCCGTCAAAGACCTTTCGACGATCTCGGTTGCGCGCCGCGACTGCGTTCGATCGTCCTGCGCCAGGTAGCGTAGAAGAATGTTGGTATCGAGACCGATCATTTCTTCGCTCGAAACCTCTCGGTTGCGCCCGCTTCAATCGCCCGGTCGATCTCCGCGAGGGAGACCGGTTTGGCCGGTTTGGGAAGCATGCCCTTCAGCCGAGCAGTCGGAATCTTGGGCAGAATCATCACGCCGTCCGGGTGGAAGAAGAACTTGAACCGGTCCCCCGGCTTGATCTGCAGGCGATCGCGAACCGCCTTCGGGATCGTTGCCTGCCCTTTGCTGCTGAGCTTCGCTTCCATGGAGGATTCTCCTTTCTTTACATATTACAGGAAGTAAAGACGCGGAAAGCGGCCAATTTGAGAAGGGCTGCAAGCCACAAGCCGCCCACGGCCCACGAATTCACTCTTTCACCTTTTCACTTCTTCACTCACTCCTTTGCTCCGTCAACCCCCACCCACCCCAATTCACTGAAATCACTCGCCCGAACCCACTCGCCCGACTTGCCGAAAATTACCCCAATCCAGCGCAAACTACGAGTAGGCCAAAATCCGTCTCAGGAAACCGCGTCATGACAAAGCGCAAGGTCAAAAACATCACCGTCTGCGTCTCGCCGGAGATCTACCGCCAGACCCGCCACCTCGCCGCCGAATACGACTCCACTGTCTCGACCATCGTCGCCTGGCTGCTCCAGCGCCTGCCCGAAGCGCTCGAGCGCACCCGTTTCCCCAAAGGCGG
>Ga0326727_10005872_pt1 | contig 34431 bp, 29 predicted proteins | sample MB2enrmetagenome_FD_207643 | JGI IMG/M metagenome (GOLD analysis project Ga0326727, IMG submission 207643) | Lab enriched peat soil microbial communities from McLean, Ithaca, NY, United States - MB29MY | ecosystem: Environmental > Terrestrial > Soil > Wetlands > Peat | place: USA: New York...
TCCCGGAATTCCATGTGGGCCGGCCCTTCGACGACTTTGAGCTCAGGCGGGCGGGTGGCGGCCGATGCGATGACGGCCATCAATCTGGCCGGCGTTGCCATCGTCCTGCTCCTCCTCGTCGGGTGGGAACTGGTCGCTCGCTTGGCCGACAGGGCGCCGGGAGGGCGACCGGGCAGACGGTGGCTGATGCTCGTCACCGCCCCGTTGGCAGCCATGGTCATCGAGATCGGGCTGTCGATCCTGCGGGCGAAGCTCATGTTCGGTCGCAGGGTCGGCTCGACGATTGTCATTGAGAGTCATCACCCGCTGACATATTCAGTTCTCTCGATCGCGTCGGACGTGGTCGGAGTCGCGGGGCTGCTCAGCATTTTCTGCGTCGTGCTCGCGGCTCGCAGAGCCGATCTTCGGGTGAGCGACCTGCGCGGAGGCGTATGGCTGGCGCAACTGATCGCCCTCGTCTTGTCCATCGCCGCGATCGCGGCGGTCGCCTGGGGCATCGGTGTCACGCACCAACCGCCGATCCCTCGAGCCGACCTGATCGGTTCCGGGCCCGGGATCCACACCTGGACCGGGATTCAGACCTCGATAGCGGCCGACTGGCTCTTGATCTCGGGCGGGCTCGTGGTCATCTCGATCGTCACCGGCTGGGCTGCGCTGAGCGCCCGCCGGAGCTATTCGACGGCTCGGAGGCTGCTCGGCACCTGAGCGGGCCGAACAGCGCCGCGAGGGCCTACGATTCGGGTTGATGACCGTTCCGGTCGGGCTCGAGCGGCTGCGTTCCGAGGCAGCCAAGTACGGGGACGCTCCTTACTTGCTGACCGTGTCGGACGATGGTCGTCCCCATCCAGTTTCGGTGCGCGTCAGGTGGGAGGACGGGGACATCAAGTTGCCCGGCGGAACCCGCTCGCGCTCGAACGCGTCGGCGCGGCCGGAGGTCACCTTGCTGTGGCCGGCGATCGAGGACGGTGGCTTCAGCCTCATCGTCGACGGCTCGGCAAGAGTCTCCGAGGAGCAGATGATGATACGACCGGTCTCGGCCATGCTCCATCGCACGCTCGGTGCGAGCTCGGATGGTCCCGGCGGGTCGGAGTGCAGGCCGGTCCTGAGCTCCGAGCCGGGCACGGAGACGAGCGCTTAGCCGAGGCCCGAGCCGGACGTCCCGCTCGCGCTCGGGGCGATAGGGCGCGTGGCGAAGAGAGACCCGGGCTTCGGATCAGGGCGCCGAGGCGATCACGTGGGCGACCGCGGCCGTGAGGCTCCGGGCCATCTTGAGATCCAGCATCTCGTTCGCGCCGTGCGCGTTGGCATCCGGCCCGAGCACACCGGTGACGAGGAACTGGGCATTGGGGAACCGCGACGCCAGCTCGGCCAGAAACGGGATCGTCCCGCCTTCGCCCATCGCCCCGGGCCGCCTCCCGAACAGGCCTTGCGACGCCTCGTCGGTTACCCGCGCCAGCCACTCGGCCGGCGCAGGTGCGACGAAACCGGGCGCCGCGCTCGTCGCATTCGCTTCCACTCTCGCTCCTTGCGGCGGGTCCACCGAAAGGGCGCGGACCACCGCTTCGGCGGCCCGGTCCGGGTCGACGGGCGGCGGCAGGCGAAGCGAGAGCTTGACCGTCGTCGAGGGTCGCAGCACGTTGCCACCGTCTCTCACCGAAGGCACGCCGTCGATCCCGATGAGCGCAAGCGAGGGCATCCAGGAGCGACGGAGGAGACGCTCCGCGGTCGTCCGGCCCGACAACTCGAGGGAGGGGACGGTCGGGAACTGGCCGAGGGCAGCCTCCCCGAGCTCGGCCGCCATCGCCTCTGCGGCGGCCACAACTCGCTCGGGTGGCTCGGCTTGGCACTCGGGGACGTGGACCTCTCCGGTCGCCTCGTCCTCTATGCGGGAAAGCAGCTGGCGAAGCAGCCGGAACGACGAGGGCACGACACCTCCCGCGAGCCCGCTGTGGACCCCATGGGAGAGCACCTCGACCTGCAGGGTGACGATGAGGTTGCCGCGCAGCGTCGTCGTGGTCCAGAGCCGGTCATAGGTGGCGCAGCCGGAGTCCAGGCAGACGACGAGCCCGGGACCCGGCCCGCCGATGCGGGCCGCGACCTCTTCGAGGTAGGGGCCGAGATGCGGGCTCCCGCTCTCCTCGCTCGCCTCGATGAGGACTACACAACGGCCATGCGGCGTGCCGGTCGCGGCGAGAGCCTCGAGAGCGCCGATCGCAGCGAAGATGGAGTATCCGTCATCGGCGACTCCCCTCCCGTAGAGGCGGTCGCCCTCGCGCACCGCGACGAACGGGTCGAGTCCCTCCCTCCAGCTCCCGGGTGCCGGCTGCTTGTCGAAGTGGCCGTACAGCAAAGTGACCGTCTCCGCAGCGGCACCGGGCGTCGCAGGCACGTCCGCGATGACGACTGGCGTCATCGCGTCGCGTTCGAAGACCTCGAGAGTGCATCCCGGGATCGGCCGCGACGCTGCCCACTCGGAAAGCAGCCGGGCAGCGCGCCCGATCTCGCCATTGTCGGCCCAAGCCGGGTCGAAGTCCGGCGAAAGGCATTTGATTGCGACATAGGACGAGAGGACACCTACTATGTCGTCCTCCCAGAGATTGTCGACGTAGGTTGTGACATCGGTGAGCTTTGTGGGGAGGGAGTCCACAGTCTTCGCTCCTTGCAACTCGAATAGTGGTGGCGAGTCCACCAGGAGGTGGACAATAGGTCCATGGACAGTCGTCCCCTGTCTGTCATCGTGCTCGCCGCAGGCGAAGGCACGAGAATGCGCTCGGAGACGCCCAAGCCCCTCCACCGGCTGTGCGGGCGCGCGATGGTCCTGTACGTTCTCGATGCCCTCGCCGAGCTGACCGTCGAGCGGGTCGTGGTCGTCGTCGGCCGGGGCGCGACCGAGGTCACGAAGACCATTCAGACAGAGGCTCCGCGCCGCCTCGCGATCGAGTTCGTCGAGCAGCCCGAGCCACGCGGCACCGGGGACGCGGTTGCCGTCGCACTGACCGGTTTGTTCGGCTCGTACGGGGCCGCCGATTTCGACGAGGGCGACCTCATCGTCCTACCCGGCGACACGCCGCTGTTGCGAGCGGGGACGCTCTCTTTGCTCGTCGACGGCCATCGGGCGACCGGTGGGGCAGCGACGCTGCTCACGGCCAAGCTGGGTCATCCGAACGGCTATTCGAGGATCGTGCGAGACAAGGACGGGCGCGTCGCCCGCGTCGTCGACGAATCTGACGCCACAGAGCTCGAGCGCCAGATCGAGGAGGTCGCGACGAGGGTCTACTGCTTCCGTCACGGCGTCCTGGCGCCAGCGCTGCGCCGGCTCTCGCCCGACAACTCGCTCGGCGAGTACTACCTGACCGACACCGTCGCCGTCCTCCACGACGCCGGGTACCCCGTCGACACCCTCGTCGTCCCGGACCCGGTCGAGGCCCTCGAGGTGAACGACAGAGCCCAGCTCGCGAGTGCGACGGCCGAGCTGAGGGGGCGTATCAACAGGCGATGGATGCGCCGTGGAGTAACGATGTGGGACCCGGAGAGCACCTTCCTGGACGCGTCCGTGCGCCTTGGCGCCGATGTGACGCTGCTCCCCGGCGTGATCCTGGAGGGCCGGACGACAGTGGCCGGGGGGGCGGTGCTCGGGCCCTCGGTCCATCTCGTCGACTGCGAGATCGGCGCCGGCTCGGTGCTCAGCCACACGGTTGGCTGGCATGCGGTGGTGGGCGAGCAATGCTCGGTCGGCCCTTACGTCGTCCTCGAGAAGGGGGCCCGGTTGGCGCGCGGCGAGCGGCGCGGGCCATTGTTCGCGCCGGGGACAGGTGCAACGAGCTGAGCGCGTGACGCTTCTTCGGCCCTAGGCTCCGGCCGCGGGCCCACAGATTCGGGTCGCGTGTCGTGAGCACGCAAAGGAGGCCGGTCCATGGAGCTGACGCCGAAACGGCGTTTGGAGCTGGTTACAGGCAAGGCGCATCCGGAGCTGGCCGAGGAGATCGCCGCCTGCCTGGGCATCACCTTGGGCGAGACCAACATCCGCAGATTCGCCGACGGCGAGATCCATTGCCGGTTTGACGCCTCGATGCGTGGTGCCGACATGTTCATCGTGCAGACCCACGCGGGGCCGGTGAACGACTCCATCATGGAGCAGCTGATCATGATCGACGCCGCCAAGCGTGCATCGGCGCACCGGATCACGGCCGTGTGCCCCTATTACGGGTACTCACGCCAGGACCGCAAGGCGACCGGGCGTGAGCCGATCACGGCCAAGCTGGTCGCCGACATCCTGTCGGCGGCCGGAGTCGACCGCGTCGTGAGCGTTGACCTCCATTCGGGCCAGATCCAGGGGTTCTTCGACGTGCCGGTCGACCACCTCACGGCGGCCCCGGTGCTGTTGGACTACCTGCGGGAGAACGCCGCGGAGGACCTCGTCGTCATCGCTCCCGACGCCGGCCGGGTGAAGGTTGCCGAGCGCTACAGCCAGTTGCTCAACGCCGATCTCGCCCTCGTGCACAAGAGGCACCCCCGCGGGACCTACAACCAGATCGAGGCGATGGACGTGGTCGGCTCCGTCAAGGGCCGACCGTGCGTGATCATCGACGACTTGATCGACACCGCCGGCACCGTCTGCGGCGCCGCCCAGCAGCTCGTCGAGGCGGGCGCGACCGACGTCTGGGCGATGGCCACCCATGCCTTGTTCTCCGACCCCGCGCTCGACAGGCTGAACGCCTCCCCGATCAGCCGCGTGGTCGTCACCAACACCCTCCCGCAGCCCGTCTACCGGCGGATCCCCAAGGTCGAGGTGCTCTCGATCGCGAAGATCATCGCGGATGCCATCAACGCCGTGTTCGAAGACACGTCCGTGTCGGAGATATTCGGCGGCCAGAACCTCCTCTGAGCTCGCGCGCCTGAAGGTGCCGTCCCGCCGCCCCCGGTCGAGCAGGCTCACCCGATCGCCTACAATCGATCTCCGGCAGCCGAAGGCACCCCAGGCGGTCGCGTCCCGCGCTGCACAGTCCGCCTTCTCTCATGCAGGAGCGTCACATGGCCGAGATCACCCTCAAAGTCGAGTCGGGCCGCCCACTGGGCACGCGTCCGACCGGCCGTCTGCGTACCGGGGGGAAGATTCCCGGCGTGGTGTACGGCCATGGCATGGCCCCGATACCCGTGGCGGTCGGCGCCCGTGATCTCCGTGCGGCACTGACGACCGAAGCGGGTCTCAACGCGCTGCTCAGCCTGAAGATCGGCGACACCACGCATCTCGCGATCGCCAAGGAGCTCCAGCGCCACCCGGTGCGCCAGAACGTGACGCATGTCGACTTCCAGGTCGTGCGGCGCGACGAGATAGTAACGGCCGAAGTCCGCATCGCCCTCGTCGGCGACTCCGAGGCGGTGCGCCATGCGGAGGGCACCATCGACCAGGAAATGCTCAGCCTGCAGATCAAGGCAAAGCCCGGCGACGTCCCCGCCGTCATCGAGGTCGACATCTCCTCCCTCGACGTGGGCGAGTCCTTGCGCGTATCGGACATCCAGCTTCCCGAGGGAGTCACGAGCGACGTCGATCCCGAGACCGCGGTTGCTGTCGCTCACATGCCACGCGCGCTCGAGCCCGAGCCCGAGGCCGAGGCCGAGGCAGCCGAAGGCGCCGCCGGTGGCGAGCAGCCGGCCGGTCCCGGCGAGGGCTGAGAGCGGGCAAGCTGTTCCGGCACATCCGCGCCGCTGGGTCCCGCGCCGAAGGCCGGGACCGTCAGCACGTGCCCACCGCCGACCTTGTTGCCATCGGGCTGGGCAACCCGGGTCCTGAGTACGAAGGGACCCGTCACAATGCCGGAGCGGACACAGTGCGGCTGCTCGCGCGGCGCCACTCGGCACGACTGCGTACCGAGAAGGGATCGGGCGCGGAGACGGCCGTCGTCCGCATCGACTCCAAGACCCTCGTGCTGGCCGTTCCTCAGACCTACGTGAACGACTCCGGCCTCGCGGTCAGGGCACTCGTCCGCCGCTACCTCGGCGCCGAGGAGGAGAAGGGCTCCGGCGACGGGGGCCGCGGCCACGGCCGCCTCGCCTTCGCGCCGAGCTCGCTTGTCATCGTTCACGACGAGCTGGACCTCGATCCGGGCGTCGTCCGGGTCAAGCTCGGCGGGGGTACCGCCGGCCACAACGGGCTCAAGTCGATCCAGTCGCATCTGCGCCATCTCGAGTTCGCCCGCGTCCGCATCGGCGTCGGCAAGCCACCGAACCCGGCTGCCGGGGCAGATTACGTGCTGAGGCGTGCCCCGCGTGCCGAGCGAGACCTGATCCTGGTCGGCGTCGAAGTGGCCGCCGACGCGGTCGAGTGCCTGCTCCTGGAGGGACCAGAGGTGGCCTTGAACCGGTTCAACACCCGGGCGTGAGCCGGCCGAGATGAGCTCGCGTCCTCTGGCCGCGCTGCCGGGCCTGCTCGCAGGCGAGGCCGCCATCGCCGAGCTCTTGGGCGTCGACGACGCGATCGTCGCGGTCGGAGAATCCGGGCGATCCGTCGTTCTGGCCGCGCTCGCCGAGCTGAGCAGCGCGCCGACGGTGCTCGTCGCGACGGCGACGGCCCGCGAGGCGGAGCAGCTCGCCCACGACCTGGAGCCGTTCCTCGGCGCGGAGGCGGTCGAGCTGTTGCCGGCATGGGAGACGCTCCCCCTCGAGCGCGTGTCGCCGGCGACCGAGACGATGGGCCGCAGGCTCCGCACGATGTGGCGCCTGCGCCACGCCTCGGCGTCGAGCTCGTTCCCGGAGCCCGGCTACGAGGCGTCGCCGGCGACCTGCGTCGTCGTCGCCCCGATCCGCGCGCTGTTGCAAAGGCTCGGTTCGCGGGTCGAAGACACCGAGCCGGTCGTGGTCCGCCAGGGAGCGGACCTGGACCCGCTGGAGCTCGTGGCGCGCCTCGTGCGAGCCGGGTACCGGCGTGAGTACCAAGTCGAGGCGCGCGGAGAGCTGGCCGTCCGGGGCGGGATCGTCGACGTCTTCGGATCGACGGCGAGCCATCCGATCCGCATCGACCTGTTCGGCGACGAGGTCGAGCGGCTGACCTCCTTCGAAGTCGCGGGCCAGCGCTCGGTCGCCGATCTCGAACAGGTCGAGCTCTTCGGCTGCCGCGAGCTCGTGCTCACTGACGAGGTGCGCGAGCGTGCCCGGGTCCTGTCGTTGGAGTCGCCCTTCGCCCGCGACCACTTCGCGAGGATCGCCGACGGGGAGCTCTTCGACGGGATGGAGTCATGGCTGCCGTGGCTCAGTTCGACCGAGCGTCTTTTCACCGATCTCCTCGACGAGCGCTCCAGGGTCGTGCTCGTCGAGCCCCGGCGCCTGCGTGACCGGGCGGCCGAGATCCTGGACGAGGAGGTGGCGCTCGGCGAGAGCCTGGCAACGACCTGGGGGGTCCAGGTGAGCGATGCCGTCGCCATGCCGAGGCTCCACCTCGGCTTCGACCGCCTCTTGGCCCACACACCGGCCAAGGTCGCATCCCTGCTCCCGGTTGCCGAGAGCACCAGCACGGTCACCCTGCAAGCCTCGAGCTGGCCGCCAGTTCTCGGCGACTCCGCCGGCTTCGCCCGCCGCCTCGGCGAGCTCGCCCGTGCCGGCTGCCGGGTCGTGATCTGCGCCGACGGCCGTGGCAGCGCAGAGCGCATGACGGCCGTGCTCGAGGGTGAGGGACTCTCCTGTGGCCTCCTGCTCGAGCGCCCGCAGGCGGAGCTCGATGCCCAGATCCGCCGCCCGGGCATCCACGTCGTCGTAGCGCCCTTGGACCGCGGGGGCCTCGTCGCCAGCTCCAAGCTCGCCATCGTCGCCGAGCCGGACGTCACCGGGCGACGGCGGCCGCACCGCCAGGCGCGGCCGCGACCGCGGGCGACGGAAGGTTTCTTCGACGACCTGGCTCCGGGCGACTACGTCGTCCACAACGTGCACGGCGTTGCCCGCTTCGCCGGCATGGTGACCCGGTCGATAGGAGGCGCGGAACGCGACTACCTGCAGCTCGAGTACCGCGGCGGGGACAGGTTGTACCTGCCCTCCGAGCAGATCGACGCCCTCACGCCCTATACCGGAGGCGAGTCCCCGGCGCTCAACCGCATGGGTGGGGCGGAGTGGTCCCGCCAGAAGGCGCGCGTGCGCGCCGCGGTCAGGGAGGTGGCCAAGGAGCTGGTCGAGCTCTACCGACGCCGCCAGACGGCCAAGGGCCACGCGTTCTCGCCCGACACTCCCTGGCAGGCGGAGCTCGAGGAGTCATTCGCCTACCCCGAGACCCCGGACCAGCTCAAGGCGATCGAGGACGTGAAGGCCGACATGGAGCGGGACGTGCCCATGGACCGGCTCGTCTGCGGCGACGTCGGCTTCGGCAAGACCGAGGTCGCGGTTCGTGCCGTGTTCAAGGCGGTGCAGGACGGCTACCAGGCTGCCGTCCTCGTGCCGACGACCCTGCTCGCGCAGCAGCACTTCCAGACCTTCTCCGATCGCTACGCCCCCTTCCCCGTTCGCGTGGAGGTGCTCTCCCGCTTCCTCACCGTCTCCGAGGCACGCAAGGTCGTCGACGCTCTGACCGACGGGTCGGTCGACGTCGTGATAGGGACCCACCGCCTGCTCACGCCGGACGTCCGCTTCAAGAAGCTCGGCCTGCTCGTCGTCGACGAGGAGCAGCGCTTCGGGGTCTCCCACAAGGAGGCCATCAAGCAGCTCAGCATCGGCGTCGACGTCATCACCCTGACCGCCAGCCCCATCCCGCGCACGCTCGAGATGAGCCTGACGGGCATCCGTGACCTCTCGCTCATCACGACGCCACCGTCGGAACGCCAGCCGATCCTCACCTACGTGGGCGAGCGCGAAGAACGCGCCATCGCCGAGGCGCTCCGCCGGGAGCTGTTGCGCGAGGGCCAGATCTTCTATGTCCACAATCGAGTTCACGACATCGAGCGCGTCGCGGCAGGGCTTCGCGAGCTCGTGCCCGACGCCCGGGTCGCCGTCGCCCACGGCCAGATGGACGAGGGAACCCTGGAACAGGTCGTGCTCGACTTCTGGGCAGGCGCCTACGACGTCCTGGTCTGCACGACGATCATCGAGTCGGGCATCGACATGCCCTCGGTCAACACCCTCGTGGTGGACCGGGCCGACCGTCTCGGTCTCGGTCAGCTGCACCAGTTGCGCGGCAGGGTCGGGCGTGCCGGCAGGCGTGCCTACGCATACTTGCTGTTTCCTCCTGACACCGTGCTCAGCGAGCGGGCCTACGAGCGCCTCCGGACGATCGGCGAGCACACCGAGCTCGGGTCGGGGTTCAAGATCGCGATGCGGGACCTCGAGATCCGGGGAGCGGGGAACCTGCTCGGCCGGGACCAGTCGGGCCACATCGCCGCCGTCGGTTACGACCTTTACGTCAGGCTCGTGGCCGAGGCGGTCTCGGAGCTCAAGGGCGAGCCGATTCGCGTCCCGGTGGAGCTGACCGTCGACCTGCCAGTAGACGCCTTCTTGCCGCCCGAGTACGTGGAACGGGAGGACCTCCGCCTGGAGGCCTACCGCAGGCTGGCCGAGGTTCGCGACCTCGCCGCGGTCGAGGACCTGCGCACGGAGTGGCTCGACCGCTACGGCCCTTTGCCCCGCGAGGCCGAGGCGCTCATCGCCGTCGGGCGCCTCCGAGCCGAGTGCGTCCGCACCGGCGTCACCGAGGTGACGGCTTCGGTCGTCCGGCCGGGCGGTGTGGGCCCAGGGCGAGCGGGCGAGGTCGTGGCCCGCCTCGCGCCGATCCACCTGCGGGCGTCGGCCAGGGTGCGTCTCGGTCGCCTGCATCCCCGGGCGATACTCAAGGACGACCTCGACCAGCTGATCGTGCCGCTGCCGGCCGGGCCCGACATCGCGGACCGGCTTGCCACGCTCTTGCGTGAGCTCGTGCCGGCCGAAGCGGGCGACGGGGCCGGAGCCGATCCCGACGCGGTGGCCGTCGCCGCCGCCGCTGCGGTGGCGGCTGGCCTCGATGGGCGTCGCGCCCCTACCATCTGAGGATCGTGAAACGACTCCCCGCGCTAGCGGCGCTCCTGGCAGCAATCCTCGTCCTCGCCTCGGCCCTGTCCGGGTGCAACGTCCAACTGGCTCCCTACGCCGCCGTCGTCAACGGTTCTGTGATCTCCCAGCAGCAGCTGCGCAACGCGCTGTCGGCGATCATGCAGAACGCCAGCTACAAGTGCGCGATCGAGTCCAGTGGCACCACCCAGTTCAAAGGCGCCGGGGACGACACCTACAGCGCGGCGTTCACCGCCGAAGTGCTCTCGATCCTCATCCAGGACAAGGCGACCCGCCAGGAGGCGGTCCGGATGCGGCTCTTCGAGCCGCCAAGCCTGGGCCCCGTCGCCCTCGGGCAGCTCCAGCAGGCGACGACGCCCCCGAGCACCTGCCCGGGATCAGGCGCCTCGCTCGTCGCCGCGTTCCCCGCCTGGTACCGAGCGGTCCTGCTCAGCTTTCAGGTGGACGAGGACGCGATCGCCGCTCACCTGGCGGGAACCTCGTTCAGGCCGGCCATGTTCGCCTCCTACGTCGCTCGCCACCACAGCGAGATGTCGGTGGCCTGCGTCTCGGTGATCGAGACGAGCACGAAGGCGACGGCCTCGTCCCTGCACGACCAGATCCTGCACGGCGCCAGCTTCGCGGCCTTGGCGCGGGCCCACTCGATCAACACGGCGACCGCCTCGCAGGGAGGGGCCATCGGGTGCGTGCCGGACTCGGAGTTCAACCCTCCCCTCAACACCGTCATCGCGCGGTTGGCGGTCGGAGGTGTCTCCGAGCCCGTCTCCTTCAGCAGCGACTGGCTGCTCCTCTTGGTGACGAGCCGACAGACCCAGACCTATTCCCAGAACGTCTCCAGCCTGCTCGGCCAGGAACAGGGCGCGATCGGCACGTTCTTCCCCCGTCTCGTCCGATCGGCCAATGTCGTCATCGACCCGCAGTTCGGCACCTGGGACACCAAGGCGAGCCCGCCTCGGGTGCAGGCGAACGCCGGCCCGCCGGCTGCCGTGGTGCCCAACCCCGGCGCCAACACCGGGCCGGCCGCCTCGAGCTAGCGGGCGGTCCGCCCTGCACGGCATCGGTCTCGAGCGGCGCCCCCGATGAGCGCTCAGCCCGCGGGCCGTCCGAGGGTGATCGCCGTAGGGCTTGGTCCGGCCGGGCCCGAGCACACGACCCCGGCCGCGTCAGAGGCGCTGTCGAGCGCTCCCGTGGCATTCCTGCGCACATCGCGGCACCCGGCCGCCGTGGCGTGGCTCGGGCGGGCCGACGTCGTCGCGCTCGACCACTGCTACGAGACCGGCGAGACCTTTGAACAGGTGTACCGGTCCATCGTCGCCATCGTGCGGGCGGGGGCGGCCGAGCACGGAGCTGTCGCCTACGCGGTTCCCGGGTCGCCGACCGTGGCCGAGCGCACGGTCGAGCTCTTGCGCGCCGATCCGTCGATCGAGCTCGAGGTCGTCCCCGGCCTGTCGTTCTGCGATCTCGCCTGGGCCCGGCTCGGCATCGACCCGATCGAGGCCGGCGTCCGGCTGGTGGACGCGGAGAGCTTCGCGGTCCAGGCCGCGGGTGACGCGGGGCCGCTCCTCGTCGCGCAGTGCTGGTCGAAAGAGGTGCTCTCGGCGGTCAAGCTCTGTTACGACGCCGATCCCGGTCCGGCGATCCTCCTCCACCACCTGGGACTGGCCGACGAGGCCGTTGTCGAGGTGCCGTGGTCGCAGATCGACAGGACACTCGAGGCCGACCACCTGACGTCGTTGTACGTGCCCCGCCTCGAGGTGCCGGTCGCACGGGAACTCGAGCGCCTGGCCGAGCTCGTGCGGGTCCTCCGCGAGCGATGCCCGTGGGACCGTGAGCAGACGCACGGCTCGCTCGTGCGGCACCTGCTCGAGGAGACCTATGAGGTCATGGAGGCCGTCGAGGCGTTGGGGGACGACCCGTCCGTCGCTCCGCCCGAAGTCGTCGCCCACGTCCAAGAAGAGCTCGGCGATCTCCTCTGCCAGGTGCTGTTCCACGCGACGCTCGCCGAGGAGGAGGGCTTGTTCAACCTGGCAGAGGTCGCGAGCGCCGTTCACGACAAGCTGGTGGCCCGGCACCCGCACGTCTTCGGGGACGTGACGGCGGCCACGGCGGACGCCGTGCTCACCAACTGGGAACGTAACAAACAGGCCGAGAAGCAGCGCACGCACCTGTTCGAGGGCATCCCTGCCGCCATGCCGGCGCTCGCAAGGGCCGCCAAGGTCGAACGCAAGTTGGCGAGCGTCGACCTGGGCTGGCCGGCGACCGGGCTGGGCGCCCGTTCTCTCGTCGTGGCCCTGGAGACCGTGCTGCGGCTCGCGGAGCCGAACGCGTTCATCGATCCAGAGATAGCGGCCGGCATCGGTGAGCTGCTGTTGGAGCAGGCGAGGTTGGTGGCGCACCGGGGCGAGGACCCCGAGTCGCTCGTGCGCCAGGCCCTGGACCGGCTCGGTGCGAGAGTGGCCGCCGTCGAGGAGGCGGCCGGAGGCGCAGGGGTCGATCTCGGCGCCTTGGACCCCGACCGCCGCCTCGAGCTGTGGCTCGAGTTGGGTGAGGAGGCCTGAGGGCCCAAGTCGCGCGGAATCCTTGACCCAGCCGGGGTCTGTCACTTTGCTAACTTAGATCACAACTTTCACAGGAGACACAGGCCAGTGAGCGCTATAGCGCACCTTTCCGCGCGGGAGGTCCTCGACTCCCGTGGGAATCCCACCGTCGAGGTGACGTGTCGCCTCGACTCGGGAGCGACCGGGAGCGCGATCGTGCCCTCCGGCGCGTCGACGGGCCGTTTCGAGGCGGTCGAACTGCGCGACGGTGGCGCGCGTTACGGCGGCAAGGGCGTGCGCAAGGCCGTGGCGAACGTGGCGGGCGAGATCGCCGACTCACTGCTGGGTCTCGAGGCTTACGACCAACGGGCCGTCGATCTTTGTCTTATCGATCTCGACGGCACGACCGACAAGTCCCGCCTCGGGGCGAACGCCATCGTCGGCACCTCTCTCGCGGTCGCGCGCGCGGCCGCTTGCGACGCCGAGGCGCCGCTCTACCGCTACCTCGGGGGAGTCGACGCCCACGTGCTGCCGGTGCCCATGATGAACGTGCTCAACGGAGGCGTGCACTCGGACAACAACGTCGACTTCCAGGAGTTCATGATCGTCCCGCTCGGCGCCGTCTCCTTTGCCGAGGGCCTCGAATGGGGTGCGGAGACCTACCACGCCCTTCACAAGGTGCTACGCGCTCGAGGCCTGTCCGGGTCGGTCGGAGACGAAGGCGGTTTCGCCCCGGATCTCAAGACGAACGAGGACGCGCTCAAGATCTTGGTGGAAGCGATCTGCGAAGCGGGGCGCGTGCCCGGTGAGGAGGTCGCCCTCGCCCTCGACCCGGCCTCGAGCGAGCTCTGGCGCGACGACGCCTACGTGCTCGAGGGTGAAGGCCGGACGCTCGCTTCCGGCGAGCTCGTCGAGTACTGGGTCGACCTCGTCGACCGCTACCCGATCGTCTCGATCGAGGACGGCATGGCCGAACAGGACTGGCCGGGATGGACGGCGCACACCTCGGCTCTGGGCGATCGCATCCAGATCGTCGGTGACGACGTGTTCGTCACCAGTGCCGAGAGGCTCGAGCGCGGGATCGCGGCGGGTGTCGCCAACGCCGTCCTGGTCAAGTTCAACCAGGTCGGCACCCTGACCGAGACGCTGGCCACAGTGGCGACAGCCACGCGCGCCTCGTACCGGTCCGTGATCTCACATCGATCGGGCGAGACCGAGGACACCTTCGTCTCCGATCTCGCCGTCGCGACCAACTGCGGTCAGATCAAGACGGGCGCTCCGGCACGCTCGGACCGCGTGGCGAAGTACAACCGGCTCCTGCGCATCGAGGAGCAGCTCGGTGGAACGGCCGAGTACGGGGGCGAAGGCGTTTTCGCCCGGTTGCCCGGAGCCGGCCGTCCATGATCGGCCGGGCGCGGTTGTTCTTCTTCGTGGCCCTGTTGATCGCCGTGGTCATCCTCGTGGCCAACTTCCCCGTGAGCGCGCTCTTGCAGGAGCGCTCGACCGTCCGCACCGACAGCGCCCAGCTCGCGGCCCTGCAAACCGAGAACAGGGCGCTGTCGTCACAGCTGCGTGCTCTCCATGATCCGGCGACGGTCGGGCAGATAGCACATGAGGAATTCGGCCTGGTGACACCGGGCGAGCGCGCCGTCGTCGTCCTGCCCGCCTCGGCGGAGCGCTCCTCGCAGACCAGCGATCCGCTCGCGGAGAGCCCGATTCCTGCCTCCGATCTCCTGCCGAGCGACGCCCTCTTGGATCCGAGCGTGCCCGCCGCGCGCTCGGCGTCGCACGGGCCGGGCTTCTGGCACCGAGTGGCCGACACCTTGGAGTTCTGGCACTCGCTGTTTTGAGCGACGTCCCGGGCATCGCGGCCACTGTGCGGCGATAGTCTCGGGCCTCACGTGGGCGGAGGTGACGGCTCGATGAAGGAAGTGATCGCGGACATCGACCGGTGGCAAGCGGCGGGCCGCCGCGTCGCAATTGCCCGGGTGATCGGCGTCGAGGGCTCCGGGCCGCGCGATCCCGGCGCGACGATGGTCGTGAGCGAGGACGGGGAGGTCGCGGGCTCGGTGTCTGGCGGGTGTGTCGAGGGCGCAGTGGTCGCCGAGGCGCTCGAGGTGCTCGAGAGCGGCAAGCCGAAGGTGTGCACGTTCGGCTACTCCGACGACGAGGCCTTCGCCGTCGGGCTGACCTGCGGCGGCACGGTCCATCTCCTCGTAGAGCCACTCGACTGGTGATGTGATCGCGCCGGCCAAGCCATGAGCGGCGAGCTGTACCGCGAGCTGCGGGCGGCGTTGCTCGGCAACGAGCCGGTCGTGCTGGCAACCGTCACCTCCGTCGAGGGCGAGGCCCTGAGCCGCACCGCGCTCGCGGCGAAGATCATTGTCTTTTCGGACGGGCGGAGCCTCGGCACGCTGGGCGAGAAGGAGCTGGACCGGATCGCGAGGCGCGACGCCGTCGCCGCTTTGGAGCGCGGCGTGACGGTGACTCGCCACTACGGCCCGCACGGAGAGGCACGCCGAGAAGAGGTGGCCGTCTTCTTCGAGGTCTTCGCCCCTGCGGCGCGCATCGTCGTGTTCGGTGCCGTCGACTTCACCCGAGCCCTGGTCGAGGTAGGCAAGGTGCTCGGCTTCGCGGTGACCGTGTGTGACCCGCGCCCGGTGTTCGCGACAAAGGCCCGTTTCCCGCTCGCCGACGAGGTCGTAGTCGAGTGGCCGGACCGGTACCTGGATCGCATCGGTCCCGAGCTCGGGCCCCGTGACGCAATTTGCGTGCTCACCCACGACACCAAGTTCGACGTCCCCGCGATCCTCGGGGCCTTGCGGACACGGGTCGGCTATCTCGGAGCCATGGGCTCACGGCAGACCCATGCGAAGAGATGGGAGCGTCTCCTGGAGGCCGGTGCCGACGAGGCGGAGCTGACCGAGCGTCTGATGAGCCCGATCGGCCTCGACATCGGTGCCCGCACGCCCGAAGAGACGGCCGTGGCGATCTGTGCCGAGATCATCGCGGTGCGCACAGGCCGGGCGGAAAGCGCCGTCACCTCCCTTCGCAGAGAGACGGGCCCCATCCACCGCGGCTGAGCGCCCAGCGCGTGCCCGAGCCGTGCGGCCGCGCCCGCGCCCGTCGGCCCAACCGGGCGCGTGGCCAGGCCATTACGCTCCAGGTGATGTCCGTTGCCGCCGTGATCCTCGCTGCAGGGGCCGGGACTCGGTTCAACCGGGACGACCCCGACGCCAGTCCCGGCGCGAAGCTGCTGGCCAAGGCGCGGGGCAAGCCGCTCATCGAATGGGCGATCGCCCCGGCGCTCGAGGCCGAGCTCGACGAGCTTGTCGTCGTCTGCGGCGCGGCCGACCTGAGCCAAGTCGTGCCGGAGAGTGCGACTTTGTTGCGCAACGACGACTGGTTCCGCGGCCAGGCCACGTCGCTCAGGGTTGCGCTCGACTGGTGCGCCCGCCAAGGCCACTTGTCCGCTGTGATCGGTCTGGGCGACCTTCCCGGGCTGAGCGCGGAGGCGTGGCGCACCATTGCGGCGGCGCCCGGCGGGCCAATCGTCTTCGCGACCTACCACGGACGGCGTGGCCACCCCGTGCGGCTCGATGCCGAGATCTGGTCGTTGCTTCCCATCAGCGGTGACGAGGGCGCCCGGTCCCTGGCCAGCCGTCGCCCCGAGCTCGTGACCGAGGTAGCGTGCGAGGGCACGACGGTTGACATCGATACTCAGGAGGACTTGCGCCGATGGAGTTGAACGACGAATCCAAGGACGTGACTCCGCTCGCCGAGACTGCGAAAACGGCCGAGACAGCGAAGCCGGCCCAGACAGCGAAAGCGGCCCAGACTGCGAAAACGGCCAAGTCGGCCGACAAGGACGAGGAGGCCGCGCCCGCCGAGGAGGCCGAGATCGCTTCCGACGTAGCCGCTTACAAGGCCAAGATCGACGACGAGGTCGTCGACGACCAGCTCGAGGTCGAAAAGGAGGCCGCTTCCGACGAGGCCGCTTCTGAGGAGGCCGCGTCTGACGAGCGCGAGGCCGAGATCCACGAGATCTACTCGTCTGCCTACGAGCCCTTCGACTCCGGCGAGGTGGAGCAGCAATCACTGCTGAGGCGCCTCACGCCCTATCTGACGGTTGCAGGGATCTTGTTGATCCTGAGGATCGTCGTCTACTCGCTGCGGCGCCGCCGGCGGTGAGCCAAGGCGACTGGGAGGCCGTCGCCGAGCTGCTCGGAAGGGCACCGCAAGGCGCCTTCGAGGTTGTCGTCCGCGATCGCGACGGGAGACCGGTCGTCATCTTGAATTCCCCGTTGCTGGACGACGGCACGCCCATGCCCACGCGCTACTGGCTCGTGGGGCGGACGGAACGGGAGCTGATCAGCCGTCTCGAGTCGATGGGCGGGGTGCGGGCCGCCGAAGCCGCGGTAGACGCCACCGAGCTCGAGGCCGCGCATGCCAGATATGAGGCGATCCGCGACGCGGCGATGCCGCCGGGGCACTCGGGACCGAAGCCGACAGGTGGCGTCGGAGGGACTCGCCGCGGCGTGAAATGCCTGCACGCGCATCTTGCCTGGTACCTCGCGGGCGGTCCGGACCCGGTGGGTCGCTGGACGTGCGGGAACCTCGGCATCGACCGCAGCGGGTACCAAGTAAGCAGCTCTAAGGATGCAGCGCTGCCGGCCGCGGGTGCTCGTGGACCGGTTGCCGCGGTCGACTGCGGCACCAACTCGACCCGCCTGCTGGTGGTGGACGCCGACGCTCGAGCGCTCGAGCGCTTGATGCGGATCACCCGCCTCGGTCAAGGTGTCGACCGGACTGGGCGTCTCGCCGAGGAGGCGATGCAACGGACCATCGACGTCCTCGTGGAGTTCCGCAAGGTGATGGACGCTCATCACGTGACGAGGGCCCGGGCGACGGCCACCTCGGCGGCCCGTGACGCCGAGAACGCCGCCGAGTTCACAAAGCAGGTGAGCGAGGTCCTCGGTGTCGCGCCGGAAGTCCTCCAAGGCGACGAGGAAGGCCGTCTCACCTACCTGGGGGCGACGGCGGAGCTCGATCCGGCCGCGGGCCCGTACCTGGTGATCGACGTCGGCGGCGGGTCGACCGAGCTCGTGGGAGGCCGGCCCACGCCACGTGTCGCGTCGCTCGAGGTGGGCTGCGTGCGTGTCACCGAACGCTTCCTGCAACACGACCCGCCGCTTCGAAGCGAGCTGGAGGCCGCAAGAGCGCACGTGCGCGAGCTCGTGACCGGAGCACTCGAGGCTCAGCCCGAGCTCGGCGGCGCTGCACAGCTGGTCGGCGTCGCGGGCACCGTGGCGGGGCTCGTCCGCCTCGACCAGGGTCTCCTCCACTACGACCGGAGCCGTATCCACCATGCTCGGCTCAGCCTGGCCGCGATCGAGCGGCTGCTCGGAGAGCTCAGCGCCGTGAGCGTCGCGCGACGCCTCGAATGGCCGGCGCTGGAGGCCGAGAGGGCTGACGTGATCATCGGCGGCACTGCCGTGCTGGCCGAGGCGATGATCGTGCTCGGCTTCGAGGTGCTGACCGCATCCGAGTCGGACCTGCTCGACGGGATCGCCGCGGGACTGCTTGCCGCCTGATCCGTTGAGGGCTGCTCGAGGCTTCCGCTACGCGTCGACCTTGGAGGTCTCCCGGGGCTCCCCGGAGCTCTCTGGGGTCCCATCTTCGGCCGCCGCGAAGCGAACGTAGCGGGATGCCCGGCGACGCATGTGCCGCTCTCGCTGTTGTGCACGGGTGGGCGGAGGCTGGGGAGTCCGGGGGTGGGGGACGCGGTAGAAGAAGAACTTCGCCAGCTCGCACAGCAGCAGGTAGACGACGACCATCCCGAACAGGAGGAGGAAGAATTTCGCCGGCAAGGGCGTGAACCCCAACAGGTGCGCCAGCCCAGTCCACGGCAGGATCGAACCGATCAGAGCCATCCCGGTCGGCACCAGGAGCATCGGCACGCTGGGCTGGCTCGTGAAGAAGGGGATCCTCCGGGTCCTGATCACGTAGATGACCAGGGTCTGGGTGCAGATCGACTCGACGAACCAGCCGGTCCTGAACTCGACGTGACCGGCGTGGAGCAAAGCGATCATCACCCAGAAGGTGACGAAGTCGAAGATCGAGCTGACCGGTCCGAATATGACCATGAAGCGCCGGATGAAACCGATGTCCCAGGCCGCCGGCCGGGCGAGTGTCTCGGGGTCCACCCGGTCCGTCGGGATCACCATCTGGCCGGCGTTGTAGAGCAGGTTGTTGAGGAGGATCTGCGTCGGCAGCATGGGCAGGAACGTCAGGATCACCGAGGCTCCGGCCGCGCTGAACATGTTGCCGAAGTTCGAGGACGTGGCCATCAGGACGTACTTCATGGTGTTGGCGAAGATGCGGCGGCCCTCCATCACCCCGTCGGCCAGCACCCCGAGATCCTTGTCGAGCAGCACCACGTCGGCGGCATCCTTGGCCACGTCCGTCCCCGAGTCCACCGAGATCCCGACATCGGCGTGGTGCAGCGCCACCGCGTCGTTGACCCCGTCTCCCAGGAAGGCCACGTCCTTGCCGCTGCGGCGGGTCACCTTGATGATCCGCGACTTCTGGTCTGGGCTGATGCGGGCGAACACGGTCGTGCCCGGGATCGCGGCGAGGAGGTGGTCGTCGTCGAGCGCCTCGACCTCGGCGCCCGAGAGCACGCCTGCGCACTGCACGCCGATGTCCGAGCACACCTTGGCCGCCACAAGGCCGTTGTCGCCGGTGATGATCTTCACGTCCACCCCGAGGCTCCGGAGCTTGGCAATGGAGGGGCCGGCGTCGGCCTTCGGGCGGTCGGCGAAGGTCAGGAAACCGGCCAGGGTGAAACCCTGCTCGTCACCGGCGCTGAGCGTTTGCATGCCTTCGGCGGAGCGGGTGGCCACGGCCACCACCCGGGCTCCCTCGTTGAACAGTGCCTCCATGGTCGGGCGAGCTGTGTCCGGGACGTCCACGCACCGGTCCAGCACCACCTCGGGCGCCCCCTTGGTGATCAGGAGCGGCTTTTTGGCGGGATCGGTGACCAGCACGGAGACCAGCTGCCGCTCGTGGTCGAAGGGGAGGACTCCCAGGCGCTGATAGCCGGCGACACTGGCGCCGACCGCTCCTCCCGGGCTCACCCCGGGTGCCGACCACAGGGCCTGGTCGAGCGCGTTGCCGCCGACCGGCCCGGCTTTTGTGAGGGTCGCTTCGTTGCACACCAGCCCGAGCAGGAGCGGATTGTCGCTCGCCTTCCCTTCGGCGTCGAGGCCACGTGAGAAGGTGATCGTCCCTTCTGTGAGGGTGCCCGTCTTGTCGGTGAAGAGGATCTCGATGTTCCCCAGGTCCTCGACGGCGACCAGCCGCTTGACGAGCACCTTCTTTGCCGCCAGGGCCTTCGAGCCGGCCGACAGGCTGACGGTCACGATGGCGGGCATCATCTCGGGGGCGATGCCGATGGCGATGGCGAGCGAGAAGAGCAGCGCCGTGATGACGGGCCGTGCGAGCACCACGTTCATGATGAAGATGAAGATCGTCAGGACGGCGGCGACTCCGAACAAGAACCGTGAGAAGCGCGACAGGCCCGCCTCGAAGGCGGTCTGGGTCTGTCTCTCGGACAGGCCGGCGGCGATCTTTCCGAAAGCGGTGTGGACCCCGGTCTGGACGACCACGCCAAGGCCAGCACCTTGGTGGACGATCGTTCCCATGAACGCGCATCCAGGCTGGTCCAGCCCCTGGTGGCCGGTGACGGCCGCCACCGACTTGGCCACCGGCATCGACTCGCCGGTCAGCATGCCCTCGTCGCACTCGAGCTCGTCGGCCTTGAGCAGGCGGAGGTCGGCCGGGACGAGGGCGCCGATGTTCAGCGACACGACGTCACCGGGCACGAGGTCGGTCACGGGAACCCGGGTCATCCGCCCGTCCCTCACGACGTCAGCCTCGTGGCGGATCTTGCTGCGGAGGGAGGCCATTGCCGTCTCCGCCCGGTACTCGTTGACAAATCCCAGACCGACGCTCAAGGCGACGATCACCGCGATGATCACGGCGTTCGAGGCGCTGCCGGTGAACCCCGACACCACCGCCGCCGCTAGGAGCAGAACCAGGATCGGGTTACGGAGCTGGCGCCACAGGACGCTGATGGCATGCACCCGATGGGTGCTGAGCGCGTTCGGCCCGAACTTCTCCAGCCGCCCGGCCGCCTCCGCCGACGAGAGCCCGTCCGGACTGCTCGCCAGCCGGGAGAGGACGTCGTCGGGCGAGAGACCGGCGGCACCGGCCAGGTCCAGTTCCCCGGTTGGGGCACGGGCGGCGACGACCACGCGCTCAGCTTCACACTTGGACCCTCGCGTTGCTAATTCCGTTTCTCCGGCGCCGGCCTGCTTTGCAGGAGCGGGTCCATTCCCGGAGCGCTCGAAGCAACGTTGTCACTCGAGCGTGCGCGGTGAGATGCTGCTTCAGGTGCTTGCCGTCCTGGGCGTGCCGCGCGAACCGCCGACGAGCTGTCCCGGCGGGGTCTGGCGTTACGCGATGGCGGCCGCTTGCCGGACCGGACTCGACGAGCGATGACCACGCCGGCCGCACAGGCTGGGCGGCCTCAGCTCGTGGAAGCAAGCGGCGCGGGCGCGGGCATCGACGCCGAATACGCCGCACGGCTCAAGCAAGCCGGCTCCTTCTTCTGGCTCGACCTGTCGGGCATCGCCTCGCTACGCATGGCCGAGTTCTCGGCGGCGCTCGGCCTGAGCGTCGACGCCGTGGCGCACCTGATGAACAGCGACCAACGCTCGAGCTTCACCGAGACCGACGACGGCATCCACTGGGTGAGCTACGGCGTGCGCGACGACACCTTCTTGACACAGATCCGCGCCGTGTTCACGAGGTCGTTCCTGGTGACCGTCCACGACCAGGAGTGCCTGGGGCTGGCTGACGCCCGGCACCGCTATCAGCGCCTGCGGGGCAGCGAACAGGACGATGGCCCCCTCGTGCTGTTCATGGTGCTCGATGCCCTGGTCAACACATTCGAGCCCGTCCTCAATCGTCTGGACTCCCAGCTCGACCAGCTCGAGGCCACTGTCCTCGTGGGACTTCCCACACCCGGCTATCTGCAGCAGATCCTCGAGGTTCGCCGGGTGCTAACGCCGATGTTGAGGGCAATGGGGCCGTACCGGCGAGACCTCGTAAGCATCCTGGGCGATGTCGACCGGCTTCCCGGGATGCAGGCCGGCAGCCAGAAGTACTTCGAGTTCCATCGCAGCCACGTGACAGCGCTGTCCGAAGCTGCAAACGACTGCCGCGACGAGACGCGAGATGCCCTCGAGGCCTTCAGATCGGCCACCTCGGAGCAACAGGGCGAGGTGATCAACTGGCTGACAATCGTGGCGGCGGTGTTCCTTCCCCTCAGCTTCGTGACTGGCTACTTCGGGATGAACTTCTCTGTCATCACCCATCTTCACGGGACGCTGACCTTCGTCCTGCTGGCCGTCGTGCTGCCGGTCGCGCTCGTCGTCTGTTCCGTGCTGTTGATGCGCTTTCTCATTCGACGGCTGGGCGTACGGCTCATCCCCGCCCGCGTTCAAAGGGGCGCACCAAGCTCCTCGACTAGCGAGCCCGGCGTCGACGGCTCGCAGGGCTGACCTGTCGGCTCGGCCGCTCAGGCGCCCTTGGTCTGGGTCGCGAACGCCGCCCCCACCTGATCGGCGATGAACGCTGCGACGAGCAGGCGGTCCGACGACACCGGGGAACCGGGCGTCGGGGTCATGACGAAACGCCCGAAAGTCTGGCCCCGGTACTCGACGATGAGCTCGACCTCCCGCCCGGGCAGGCCGCTCTGGTCGGCTCCCCAGCGCAACCCGCCCAGAGCGACCGCGCCGGAGTGCTCGATACGGGTGGGGTGGCCGTTCGACATCGCCGTCTCGAAACGGCAGTCCTTCAACGTGAGCAACGACGTCAGCTCGGCAGCCGCGCGGGCGACGACGAAGGGCGCGGGCTCGCCCGCGGCCACCATCTCGGTGAAGTCGTGGATGACGGCGATGTTGTCCGCCTCCTCGTGGGCCTCCTCGCGGTGTCCGCGACTGCGGGCGGCGATCTCGGTGACGGCGAGGCCCACCACGAGCAAGGCGATCTCGGTCTGGAGGTCGGGCGTGTAGGTGATGTTGAAGGTCTCGTACGGCTTGGTGAGAAAGAAGTCGAACCAGGCGGCTGCCGACAGCGCCGCGACCACACCGGCGAACCGGCTGCCGAACAGGGCGACGACGACGACGACCAGGACCAGCACGAGCGCAGAGGCGGGCAGCGCGAAGCTGGTTCGGACGGGCACGAGGGCAGCCGAGATGGCCGGTGGCAGGCCCAGAGCACACAAGGTCGCTATCAAGCTCCGGTTTTCCTGGAACCAGTACCTCATCGGGCGCCTTTCCGTGATCACAGCACGGTCATGACGCTAGCGCCGCCACCGTCGGCCGATCAGCCGAGAACGAGCCGCGCCGCCTGCTCGCAGAAACGTCCCTGGTCCCCGTGCACGGCCTCCGCCCACTCACGGCCCTTTGCGGACATGCCGGCGCGCAGCGGCGCGTTGTCGAGGATCGCCTTGGCGGCATCGAAGAGCTCCCGGTAGTCCCGGTAGCAAAGACCGCCGCCGGAGCGCTCGGCGTGCTCGGCGGCGACGGTGCCCTCGGGCACGACGACGGGTGTGCCGAGGATGAGGGACTCGAGCGTCTCGCGCCCGGTGATGCCCTGAGCCCGGAGATCCAAGCAGACCTCGGCGTGGCGGAGCAGCTTCCACAGGTTCGGCCGGGACGGTCCGATGGGAACCTCGCGCACCTCGTGCCGGTCCGAGACGAACCAGCGGTCGCGGGCGACCTCGGCGACGGCGACGGCTCCGAGCTCACGCCGGACGTAGTCGTGGCCGGGCGTGCGGGCCGCTGTGGGCGAGCCGCTTTGGAACCCGGTCATTAGCACGACGAAGCGACCGAAGTGGGACATCCCGACCATTTGCGACTCGGAGTCGGGGCGATTGACCGGGAAGGCGACGTCGAGCTCGGTGACCTCCGGCAGCTGCGGTCGCCCCGGCCCGCCGACAGCGCCCAGTCGGGTCGCTACGCGTCGGCTCTCGGCTCGCGAGAGCACCCCGAGCGCGTCGACCTGTGTCAAGAGCGCCCGATACGCCCCGAGGTCATAGGCCGGGTCGTCACCGAGCAGGGGCAGGGACACGAGTCGTGTCCCTGCGCGAAGCGACCGGAGTGCCTCGGGGAGCCACCATGTCTCCGGCCCGGCGAGCACGACAGAGTCGGCCCGCAACGAGGCGATCTGCTCGGCGACACCGGGTGCCCGGCCTCCGCCGAGCTCGACGAGACGCGGGCCGACGATCTCGGAGATCCGGCCGCCTCCACCTTGCGCGAGCGCGGCCCGGACGAGACCGGCACGCGCCCGCTCGGACGGGCTGGCGGCAACCTCGTGCACCACGAACACGCTGTCGTGGAGGGTCCTGATCCGAGCCCCCGGGCTCCTCGACGCGGATGTGCGAAGCGATATGACCTCGAGCTGTGCGCGTGTCGAGAGCGCGCCGGCCAGCAGCCGGGCCACGGCGCCGGACTCGCCGTGCGACTCTCCCCACCGAGCCGTGACGAGGACGACCCGGCTCACTCGTCGAGTCGTTCGTCGACGTGCTGGGCGAAGTCGACGAGGTCGCAGCGCACGGCGCCGATCGTGCGCAGCTGGGTCGCCGCCTGGTCATCGACCCGCCGGGCCACCGCATCGAGGGCGTGCATGGTCTCGGCGATGCAGTCTTGGACCTTCACGAGATAGGCCCTGAGCACGGCGAGAACCGCACGATGGACCAGCCGTTTGGCCCATCCGCTGACTCCCGCGCCCGACGGCGGTGCAAGAGCCTGTTCGAGGCGCGAGTTCTCGTGCAGCCAGGCGAGGTGCTCGTCCAGCGCGAGAGGCGTGAGCGCGGCGTCCTCGAGCAGAGAGTCGAAGGACCCCGACGGCACCCAGGTCCTCGGCTGGGCCTGCGGCTGGGGCCGGGGAGCGGACCTCAGCTCGTCGACGGCACTTCGAGCATCGAGCGGAAGCTGTTCCATAGGTCACGTTCCTCCTCGGTCGACAACCGGCAATACGGGTCGAAGTGCGTCAGGTTGGGGTTGTAATAAGCGTCGCCGCGGGCGATCTCGTCGCGCCAACGAGCCCTGAAGACCGGGGTCTCGACGACGTCGTCGGAATGTCCCCTGCTCTTGGACTCGAGATGGACCAGCTCCGCAAGCGGCGTGTAGACGACGAGCAGGCCTTTTTGGCGTAGGCGCAGGCAGTAGTCGACGTCGTTGAAGGCCACGGCAAGTGCAGGGTCGAACCCTCCCAGGTCCTCGAAGCACGACCGGCGGGTCATCATGCACGCTCCCGTGACGGCAGAGCAGTTGCGCGTGAGGTCGGCCATGAGGAGGTAGCTCGGACGACCGGGAGGGAGGCCTTGCAGGACATGAGCTGCTCCCCAGCTCATGCCGATGACGATGCCGGCGTGCTGAATCGTCAGGTCCGGGTACCGCAAAAGGGCTCCCACCGCGCCGACGTCGTCGCGTTGGGCGTGACCGAGCATCGCCGCGAGCCAACCGTCCGAGCGCGCCAGGACGTCGTTGTTGACGAACGCCAGCACGTCGCCGCGGGCCTCTGCGGCGGCGGCATTGTTGATCGCGACCCAGTTGAACGGTTGCGGGTCGTGGAGAAGGCGCACTCTTTCGTCCTTCGCCAGCTCGCCGCAGAGCGCCCGGGTCTCGGGGAGCTCGCTGCCGTTGTCGACCAGCAGTACCTCGAAGCGGTCGTAGCCGGGCGAGGCCACGAGCGAGCGGTAGCACGATGCAGTCGTCTCCGGCTCGTCCCGGAACGGCACGATGATGCTCACGAGCGGTTCGCCGACGATGCTCCGGCGGACGTGGAAGTTGCCCGGGAAACGCCCCTCCGGCTCGACCACCGCGTCGATGCCGCGTCGCTCGAGCGCGTCGGCGAGAGCACGGCGCTCGGCCTCGAAGGCCCAGGGCTTGGCCGCTGTGTCACCGGAGGTGGAACCGGGGAGCACCCGCCAGTGGTACAGGATCTCGGGCACGTGGACGACCGAGCGGGCGCGTTCGGTGGCGCGCAGCATCAGGTCGTAGTCCTGGCTTCCGTCGAAATCGGCCCGCAGCCCTCCGAGCTGTGAGACGAGGGAACGTCTGATCACGAGCATGTGGCAGAAGTACGCACAGCTCAGCAGGAAGTCGGGCGACCAGTCGGGCTTCAAGGTCGGCATGCAGCGCTCGCCTGATGGGCTGAGCTTGTCCTCGTCGGAGTACAGGACGTCGGCTTCCGGGTTCCGGGCGATCGCCGCCGCCATCATCTCGAGGGCACGAGGATGCAGCTCGTCGTCGTTGTCCAGGAAGACGATGTGCTCACCCCTGGCGTGCTCGAGGGCCGTGTTCGTGGCAGCCGCGATCCCACCGGGCTCCTTCCTGAATACGACATCGACGCGGGCGTCGAGGCGGGCGAAGGAACGAAGCTGGTCCTCGAGGGCTCGATCGCGCGAGGCGTCGTCGGCGAGGACGAGCTGGAAGCCGTGATAGCCCTGCGCGAGCACGGAGGCCACGCAGCGTTCGAGTGCCCAATCAGGCGGTCTATGGACCGGGACGACGACGCTGAACAACGGCGGCGCGTTCACGTGCACTCGTGCTCGCGCGACCGGGAGGCCCCCGCTGAGCGGCAGGACGCACGGCTCGCCCCGTCGCTCGAGCCAGCGGTGATATGCCGGGAGGTCCTCGCTCGCGTTCAGTGGATAGGGCTGTGGCGAGGACGATAGCGAAGCGGCGCGATCGGGGTCGGGGAGGAACGAGGCGAGCTGCCGGGTTGCCCAGTCCAGCCCCTTCCAGAGCTGCTCGAGATCACGGTGCTCCTCGATCAGCGCAGTCACCCAGGGCGATTCCGGCTCGGGAGCAGGGGGATCGAAGCAGTCGTGCGGCCCGAGGACCTGCTCGAGCAGCGACGCCAGCTGGTGCTGGCTCGACAGCAGCAGTCCCTCGTCCTTCAGGGCGTCGTCGCCTTCGCCGAGGGCCGGTGATCCCAAGACTGCCTGGAGCTGAGGCGCCGGCGGCTGCTCGAGCGGGGAGATCCCGTGGGACGAAAGGAAGTCGAAGACGGCAGCCGCCCAGCCGGCGGGGTCGGCCGCGGCGCCGGAACGTGTTGTCACGAAGACCGGCAGCCCCCCCAGAAGGCTCAGTGCCGCGCGTTGGTATCTCTCCCACAACGCCAAGGCGCGAGGTTCCTCGGCGCCGTTGGTGCGTGCGAGCTCCCTTGCGGACTCGAGCGGGTCGCCGACGACGAAGACGGCCGCGGCTGGTCTCCCCACGGCGCTCGTCAGCAGCGGCAGGAGGCAGGTGGCGAGCGGGTCGGCGACAACGAGCGCGCCCGATGGAGGGTCGTCCGGGTTCGTCGCCTCTCCTGCGGCCTCGACGAAGGCGTCCAAAGCGCGTGCGCCGAACGCGGCCATCGTCCGATCGAGCAGGTATCCGGGGTTCTCGTGTCCGGGGTTCTCCGAGCCCGAGGCGGCCGGCTGCAGCGGCGGGTCGCACCAGCTCCGGCCGAGAGCTTCGAGCGCCGCCGACGCGACCGTCCTCAGTCGCGAAGTCTCGAGCGGCGACAGCCCGAACAAGCACAGGGCCTTTTCGACAGCACGGACGTCAATTGACGACACTCCGACCAGAGGGATCCAAAGGCGCTCCGGTCCGTCAGGAAAGGTCGGGAGGGCATCGGGCTCAGGCATGAGTTCTCAACGACCAGAACGAAGCGGTCACGCAATTCACGTGCTCACCGGTCTCGTAAGCTGGGTGGCGCAAGTCTACGCGTGAGCCCGGCGGATCTGCGACGATAGAGACGTAGCGACCGTGACGGAAGGCGGGGCTGACGTGGCCGAACTAACGGTCTCTGGTACCTCGACAGAGTTAGTGGGCCGGCGGGTTCGCCTGCGTCCGTTGCGCGAGGGCGACTACGAGGCCTGGCAGGAGGTGCGCTCCCGCTGCCGGGACTGGCTGCTCCCTTGGGAGCCGCGACCGGCCGGAGCGCCGTATCCCTCGGAGGACCGGGCCAGCTTCATAACTCGTTGCTCGATGCGTGAGCGCGAGAGGCAATTGGGCACGGGGTACGGTTTCGGGATCTTCGTCATGGGGCATTTCGTCGGCGAGGCGAACATCTCCTCGGTCGCGCGAGGGCCGTTTCAGAACGCCTATATCGGCTACTGGGTCGATCAGGCGCAGGCGGGCCGGGGGTACGTGCCCGAAGCGTGCGTGTTGCTGTTCCACTTCGCCTTCGAGGAGATCAGGCTCCATCGAATTCAGATCTCGATCATCCCTCGCAACCGTCCCAGCCGTCGGGTCGCCCAGAAGCTCTGGCTGCGCGGCGAGGGGATCGCCCTTCGTTACCTCGAGATCGACGGCCGCTGGGAGGACCACGTCCGCTACGCCCTGACCGCGGAGGAATGGGTCGAGCGCCGGGACCGGTACTTCCGCCAGTGGCTGGCCGGATCGGAACCCTTGGCCGGGTTCCCTCAGGGTCGTCCGGCTGAGACGAAGCCCGGCCAGTACATCGGGTAGTAGGCGACGTTGGTGCCTGTCTCTGCGGCCTGAATGATCGTCTGGGTCCCGTACGGGCCGGAGCCGACGTAGATCGCGACGTGTGTGATAGGTAGGGCTCCGTCGTTGGCGAAGTGGTAGAAGAGCAGGTCGCCCGGTTCGATGTCCGACAAGTTGACCGGGGTGGACTCGGCGTCCTGGATGGTCGCCCCGTGCAGCAGGTCGACTCCGGCCGCTCCCCAGGCGAGCATCGTGAGACCCGAGCAGTCGACGCCCTGGCGGCTGGCTCCACCCCACACGTAGGGCACGCCCAAGTAGGACTCCGCCGCTGCGACGGCCTCTTGGCCCTGAGGGTTCGTGCCGGCCGGTACGAGCAGTCCGCCGTATCCCGGCTGGCCGGCCCCTGTCCCCGGTCCGAAAGGCCATCCGGCATATTCTCCGAAGAGGCCGTCGCCACTGCCGGTCGCGCCGACGCCGTTGGTCTCCTCGACGCTCTCGGTCGCGCTCCCGCCGGCGGAGCGATGCTGCCTGGCCGCCCTCGCCGCAGCGGCGGCGGCCTTGGCCGCAGCAGCGGCGGCCCTTTCGGCGGCCCTTTCGGCGGCCCTTTCGGCGGCTGCAGCCGCGGCAGCAGCGGCGGCGGCAATTTCTTGTTGCCGCTCGCGCACGAGCTGGACGAGCTGGCCCTTCACCTGGGAGAGCGCCGACTTCACCTCGGCGGTCGCCGCCTCGGCTACGACCTGAGCCTTGTCGGCGTCGAGCCGGGCGCGCGCAGCAGCCAGCAAGGTTCTCGTCTGGGTCGTGCGTTCGGCCGACAGCCGGTCTCTGAGGACGTACAGCTGGTTCATCGCCGTCTGGAGAGTGTGAACGACGATGTCCGAGTAGACCGCCGCGCTCTGGGCGTCGTTCACGCTCGAGCTGAAGACCGCGCCGACCTGAGAGGCGAATCCGTCACCGGTCACGTAGGCCTCGATCGCGGCACTTTGTGCTCGGGCCTTCGCTACCACGAACTGTCGCTCGGTCAGCGTCAGCTCACGCAAGGTCTTGAGGAGCGTCGCCTGGTCCTCCTGGAACAGGACAGTGTCCTCGTCGTAGTTCTCGGCGGCGACCGACACCTCGTTCTGGTCGGTCGTGATCTCCTCGGCGAGCGCCTGGGCGCGAGCCTGGAGAGAATTGATCTGCGAGTTGGTACGGTTGATGGGACTGGGCGTCGCTCCAGCCGGCTCGGCGACCACGAAGAGTGAGGCCGTCAGTGCAAAGGCGACCGCGAGGGACCCGACCCTAGCGATCGGGTGCCGCCTCATGAGCAACATGCCTTAACTTTGGTCACAATAGTCTTGCTTGTCAATTGACGGGCGGTTGAAACAGGTGCTTTGGGTCAGCATGCCACACCAGGAGCTACGTCTGGAGGTGGTCGACTGACCTCCGTCAGTGGTCAAGCTTGGTCTCCGGGGACGTAGCCCAACCGGCAGAGGCAGGGCGCTTAAAACGCTCACAGTGAGGGTTCAAGTCCCTCCGTCCCCACTGAGGACAGCTTCGGCTGTTTCGCGCGCCAAATACACTCCGGTGGTGGGCGTGACACGGTGAGTCTCCGACGTCCGGAGCTCTTGTGACCATGGGCGCGACGCTACTGGCCGGCATCGGCTGGGTCGATGCCGTCGGGAGGAGCCTCAGGGAAGGCTTCTTCATGTTCTGGGAGACGTTGTGGCCCCTCGTGCTGGGTTTCTCGCTTTCCGGCGCGGTGCAGGCCTTCGTCAGCCGCGAAGCGATCCAGGCCAAGCTGGGCAACCACAGGCCGGCCGCAGTGGCCCGGGCCTCGGGCTACGGCATGTGCTCCTCGTCTTGCTCGTACGCGGCCAGCGCCATGGCGAAGTCCCTCTTCGTGAAGGGCGCGGACTTCGTGGCGGCGATGGTGTTCATGGTCGCCTCGACCAACCTCGTCATCGAGCTCGGCATCGTGCTCGTCGTGCTGATGGGCTGGCAGTTCGCGGCGAGCGAGTTCGTCGGCGGGGTCATCATGATCGTGCTGCTCGCGTCGCTGGGCGGCCTGTGGCTGCGGGGGAGGCTGGTCGTCGAGGCCAGGCAGCGCCTGAGGGTCGCTTCCGAGCACGAGCGCGTTCAGGCTCACATCGAAGGCGGGAACGCCGCGCTCGAGCACGAGCCGTGGGCCACCAAGCTGCGCTCCAAGGCCGGATGGGCCGATGCCGCCACCTACACCGTCGCCGACCTCAAGATGCTTCGCCGTGAGCTCCTGATCGGGTTCACCGTGGCCGGGTTCCTTGCCGTGATGGTGCCTGCCGCTGTTTGGAACACGCTGTTCATCCACGGCCACGGCTTTTGGACCAGCCTCGAGAACGTGGCCGTGGGGCCGCTCATCGCGATCGTCAGCTTCGTCTGCTCGATCGGCAACGTCCCTCTCGCCGCCGCGCTGTGGAAGGGCGGGATCTCCTTCGGCGGAGTGGTCTCGTTCATCTTCGCCGACCTGATCAGCTTCCCCCTGCTGCTCGTCTACCGCCGTTACTACGGAACTCGCCTGATGTTGCGAATGCTGGTGACCTTCTGGGCGGTGATGTCGGCAGCCGGGCTCGCGACCGAGGGGATCTTCAGGGCGGCCGGCCTCGTGCCCACGACGCGCCCGAGCGAGGTGGCCCCCGCGCACTTCTCCTGGGACTACACGACCTACCTCGACATCGTCTTCCTCGTGCTCTTCGCCGTCGTGTACTGGGCGTATCGCAACAGGGCCCGTTTGGGGGCCGGCAGCGGCCACGCGCTGGACCCGGTCTGTGGGATGCAAGTCGAGACGGCCAGCGCACCCGCCTCGAGTGTGCACGACGGCCAGAGGTTCTACTTCTGCTCGGACCACTGCCGGCAGCGCTTCGAGGCGGACCCGGCGCGCTTTGCCTCAAGGACGGGCAAGTCCGCCGAGCGCCCCTAAGCGCCGAGCCCGGCGACGACCTCGACGCCCGGCAGCCGGGTGAGGAGCGCGCCGGGGAGGAGGATCTTGGAGCGGCGGACCCCGGAGCCGATCAGGACGACACCGGCCTCGATCACCGCGGGGTCGACGAGCACGGGCCACGAAGCGGGCAGCCCGATCGGCGTGATGCCGCCGTATTCCATGCCGGTCAGCTCCACGGCGCGCTCGGTCGGCAGGAACGAGGCCTTGCGGACGTCGAGGAGCCGCTTGACGACTCCGTTGACGTCGGCGCGGGTGGTCGCCAGCACGACGCAGGCCGCCAAGCGCTCGATCCCCTCGCGCTTGCCGCCGACCACCACGCAATTGGCAAGCGCGTCGGGCGCCAGAGCGAACTTCAGGCGAGCCGTCGCCGTGTCCGAGAGGGCGGGATCGATCTCGACCACCCCGACCTCGCCGAGCAGGCCGGCGTCGCGCAGGGCTCTCAGCGTCGGCTCGGCCAGGAGATCGGGCCGAGCCGACGCCGGGACGCTCGCAAGGGTGCCGAGGACGAACAATCCCATTCCCATCATCCTTCCACCACCGTCCCGCCGGGGCAGCGGATCGGGTTGACGGCACGGCGTACCGGCAGGATCTATTCTGCGTCCATGGCGAGCTGGTCTGCGAGGCTGCGCCCATTCCTAAAGCGCCTTGTTTCGCCCAGCCGGGGCCAGCTTCGCACGATCGAATTCACCGAGCGCGGGCGGAGCCTTTCTGCCTGGTGTCCTGACGACGAGCTATTCACCTTGGTCCGTGAGCTCATTCTCGATCGCGTGTACGAACGCGGGGGAGTTCGACTACGACCGGGTCTGGGCCTGGTCGTCGATGCGGGAGCGCACGTGGGAATCCTCAGTCTGCAGGCCGCGCAGTGGGCCGACAAGGTTGTTGCCTTAGAGGCCGATTCGGTGAATCACTCGTTGCTCGAGGCCAACGTGCACCGCAACCGCCTGGACAACGTGGTGTCACTGAATGCAGCTCTCTGGGCAGAGAGCGTCCCGGCGCTCAGTTTCAGTAGGACGCACCACTCGGGTGGCGGACGCGTATCCCAAGCGGGGACAGACAGCGTCAGGGGCATTTCGCTTGACGACCTGATTGGGCAATTCGGTCCGATCGACTTGCTGAAGATCGATATTGAAGGGGCTGAGTACGAGGTATTCGAAGCCGCGCAGCGTCTCGGTGAGGTGCGCGAGATCGTCGGTGAACTACATATCGACTCGCGAGAAGACCACCGTGCCGGGAAGCTCGCGGACTTGCTCTCGAGCTCGGGTTTCGACGTTTCGATCATTTCGGAAGCCGAGCTTTACGGCTCCGACGCCTTGTCTCGCGTCTTGGCGAACCGGCACGTCCTCGTCGGCCAATCCCTGGTCAAGATTCTCTGTGTCGTCTACCTTCTCGCTCCGATATCCAAGCCGATTCGCGCCCCGGGTGCCACGTACGACCTGCCGATCCTTACGGCTCGGCGGCTCTAGGACGGCGTTGGACAAACCCCTTTCAGGCGAACAACCCGGGGCCTAACGTGTGGGTGGGTCCTCGGGGGTAAGCCCGCACCGAAGAGCCGGGGTAGAGGGTGAGAACCGGTCACGCTGGTAGGTCTTTTGACCGCAGGTGTCGTTCCCTCCTTGGGACGCTCCCGAGGACCCGCTATGTCGTCAGCGCCCAGGTTCGGTCGTAGTCGAGCCCGAGCGCGAGCAAGCGCCGGAGGTTCAGCGCCGCGACGCGGACCTTGAGCCATGCATCGTTGCGCTCGATGCCGCGATAGCGAAGGCGCCTGTTGTTCTTGGCGACGAGCCAGGAGATCGAGCGCTCGGCCATCGGCCGGTGCCGGCGATAGATAGCTGTCAGCTCCGGGTCGCGCCAAGCGGCTCTTGCTGCAACGAGCTCGGCATCGTAGGGCCCGACGCTGAACGACCGGGCCTTGGCTGTGGTGCAGCACGATCGCAGCGGACAAGGCCCACAGTGCGGGGCGAACTTCGCGATCCCGCTCGGCGAGAGAGGGGCGGTGTGGCCGGCCGGGCAGGTGACGATGCGGGCGGCGTGGTCGACGCTGAACTCGTCGCGACGAAGGCCACCGGGGACTGCGGGATGTGACGGCATCGGCTTTATGACAAGGCGATGGCCTTTTTCCTTGAGCCAGGTCCTCGTCGTCCCAGATCCATAGGCGGAGTCAGCGAGGACCTCGAGCCCTTCGGGCTCGTCGTCCATGAGGGCGAGCCCGGCCGGTCCGTCGGGGGTGTTCGCCGGCGTGATCTTGGCCGAAGTGACGATCCCGGTGTCGGGCTCGAGGCAAAGGTGTGCCTTGAAGCCGTCCTTTCTCACTGCCACCGACTTGTGGCCATGTCGTGCCTCGGGGTCGACTGTCGAGATCACCCGGTCCTTGGCGACCCGACGTGCTATGCGCCAGGTCCCGTCCTTGTCTCCCGGCTCGACGTCTTGGGCAGAAACGAGGGCGAGCATCCCGACGGCGTCTTGTTGTTCTGAGGTGAGCTTGATACCTGCGAGAGACTCCAAGACAGCGGTGGCATCGGCGACGAGCAGCGAGATGACGCCGTCGCGCTCAGAGCGCGACGACCAGTCGATGACGGGCTTGCCGATTACCGAGTAGTCGTGACCGAGCTCGAGCCTCGAGACTGCAGGGACGACGGTCATGACACGGCGGACGGCCGAGATGATCTGGGTGACGGTGTCCTGGGTGGCGACGGCGTCGTCGAGGATCGTCGAGTCGAGCGCCCGGCGGTGCTTTTTGGCCAGCACCCCGGTGGCCTCGACGACGGCGCGCACGGCCTCGAAGATCCGGTCGGGACGGCCTGAGTTGCGAAGGCGGCTTCGCCAATAGGTGAGGTTCGTGAAATCGAAGCCCGGGTCGTCGAGGGCGAGTCCGCAGGCGACCTTCCAGTCGATGCGGGTCCGCAAGGATCTGATGGCGTCGCGGTCGGAGAGCCCCTCCAAGGCCTGGAGCACCATCACAGAGCAGATGACATCGACCGGGATCGAGGGACGTCCCCTACCCGAAGGGAACAGGTCCGCGAAGTCCTCGTCTTTGAACAGCTCATGGCGGTGATCGGCGAGGAAGGCGTAGATGCTGCCCTCTTCGACAAGGCCGCGGCAGAACGCTGCCGCATCGAGCATCTGGCGGTCTGGGTTGGATTTTCCCTGCACAGACCAATTCTTGTTGGTGGGAAAGGAAATCGCGAGCATCCTCGAAGGAGCGCTTAAATCAACACCGTCCTAGTCTCCTGATTCTGAGATTCGCTCACAATATGCTGCGAGACTGTCGAAGATCTCGTCGGCCGTCTTGTGCCACACATATGGGCGGGGTTCGTCGTTCCAAGTGCCCACCCAGTAGGTGATGGAT
>Ga0326727_10005878_pt1 | contig 34390 bp, 21 predicted proteins | sample MB2enrmetagenome_FD_207643 | JGI IMG/M metagenome (GOLD analysis project Ga0326727, IMG submission 207643) | Lab enriched peat soil microbial communities from McLean, Ithaca, NY, United States - MB29MY | ecosystem: Environmental > Terrestrial > Soil > Wetlands > Peat | place: USA: New York...
TCCATCCCCGGCGCCGGTCGGGCTACGCCCTCCCTCTGCCGGGGATGGACAAAACCAGAACCAAAAACTAACATGAACCCAGTTCCCGGACTAACTCATGGGTGGTACAGAAAAGTGAACCCGGTCAGTAGCAATATGTTTTTTATATTGAGTGGTTGCATAAATTATCATGCAACCATCACTATTCCTGAGACGACTTCTAGTGAAAATTCACAACACCCAACGCATCCGAACGTCGCCACCACTGCGATCGCCACGGTTATGACTGACGATGCGATGCAGACGGCAATGGCTGCACAAGGCCACGAAGGAAATTGCAAAATTCTGGCGAAACAAGCGCGAACGCCGTCAGACTTCTGAGCCTTTGTCGTGCTCGGCCAGACAGCAAGCCGTACGACAACGCCGTACCCAGTAGCAATGAATGTCCTAAAAATGTGCAACCGCTTGCCCAGTCCAGTCTGAGAATGGCAACTCACACCGGAATTATCACTGTAAACATTATTAATTAACGGGCTTGTTAATTATCCAAACCTAACCCGCCAGAGGCATCAAATATGCTGATTTTTTGCCAAAACATTAACCGGATAGGTCTATGAGAAAACAAATCTTTGGACTCACCATCGGACTCACCTTGTTCGGTACGGTCATATCTGCTAAGGCCCAGTCATTGGGTCCCGATGGGATCTATTACCAGTGTTTCACATTTACCGGCGATAATCAGACATGGGCCGGTGCCTATGCCGAGGCGCAGACACAAACGTTTGATAACAACGGCACCATTGAATATGGCTATCTGGCCCCGGTCGCTACATCAGAGGTGTCTGACTTTGTGAATTCCTTGATTGAGAGCACATGGGGGGATTGGGCCATCGCTTGGAATGGCGATTACGCCAACAACGGAGTTGTCTATGCGGGATCGGAAGGAGCGATTAGCGACGCCTCGTGGATAAATTGGTCTAGCGGTTATACTCCGGCGATTTCGATTGGGCAGTCCGGCGACTACGGTGTTACAACGACTGGAGGCGGTTACGGTTATGATTGGCAAACAAGAAATCCTTCATTCGCCGGCATTGGCGGTTATGTAGTTGCTTTTGAACCTGCCCCTGCCCCCGAACCCTCCACGCTGGCGTTGGCCGGCTTGGGCGGGTTGGGGTTGTTGCTGTTCCGCCGCCGGAAATAATTCAATTTAAAAGCAACACAAAAGGATAAAAATCATGAAAAATCGCATTCAAAGTTCAGGTTTACTGGCGTTGATTCTGGCTGCCGGCCTTTTCACAACAACATTCCGGGTGTCGGGCGCGGCATACAGCCTCTCCATCAATGAGAGCAACCCTTCCGCCGTCATCATCACCGGCAGCGGTTACAATGGCTACGGCACTGATGGAACCACGATGGCCAATTATGGCGTGGATCTTCAGAATTTCTTCACTGCGGCTGTCATCATTGATGATCAATCCGCCAGCGGCACTCCCAGTCTCAAGCCCGCAACCGGAGGCGATATCTACGGTCTTTATGCCTCTGATGATTACAAAGCCACCGGCGGAGCGCTGCTGGATTTGAACCTGTATTCTTCCGGCACGAGTGCCCAGACGTTTACCTCTGGTAGTGCGACTTTTAACACTGGTACGGAAGTCATTGATTTGTCTGCCTACCTCGCGGACCTTCCCACCACCGTCGGCGCCCACGGCAATATCTATGCCGGAGATTCCAGTGGTCCAGGCAATGGCACAATCATCGGCAGTTGGGATGTCATAGCTGTCGCACCGGTCCCCGAACCCACGACGCTCGCATTGGCCGGCTTGAGCGGGCTGGGACTGCTGCTGTTCCGCCGCCGGAAATAACTCCATCCGCTTTCACCAGCCCCGCATCGCAAGGTGCGGGGTTTTATTTTTCAAACTTGTAGCTTTCGTTAAGTCTGCCCCACCCAGTGGACTTTATAAAAGCAGTGCATGCAACGCTCGCGTGGTGTCAAAACGTCGCTTTATTTCCGAACGGTATTTCGCTATTCTCTTTTCAACGCTGGCATTCATAGTAAAGCGCAGCGGACACGCTAGGATGACGGGTTGCCAGCACCCCCTTATATGCTCGTCGTCCCCTTCTGAGCGCAGCGGTGGCCTGCGTACTGTCCGTGGCCACCAATTTAGATTGAACCGTTGCAGGTTTTACCCGTGTTCCGCGATTTTGAATCTGGCCTTGTGGACGGAATACCTCTACTTCTCAAGTTCCGTAACGATCTCTGAGCGCCTGCCGTCCTTCATTTCCGATGCCAGTTCCATGGTGTTGAGGAACTCCGACAGTCCAACCGTGTCGAGCACCGACCGCGGCACGGACGAGAACGGCTCGTGCTCCGGCAGGAACAGGTAGGTGTCTTCCTCGTTCGTCTGGTACACGTCCACTATCATTACTAAAAGGTAGTCCGCATTCATCCAAACGCAAAACCCATGAGTTATCGTTTTTTGACTTTGAAAAACAAAAACGGTGGATTGATTAACGCATTCAGATATGAGTGAATAAAATGCTGTTTTCCAATGTCGTTATGGCGATTGCACTCAATGTCCAATGGGTTGATGAACTTGACCACGCACAGTCCCCTCAACCCACCAAATACATCGGCGGGACTTCAGGGGAAATCCAGTGGATGCACACAGAGGGGCAGGCCATTGAGAACATCGAGCAGGACCTCTTTGCGTACTATGCAAAGAAAGATGGCCGCGTTCTGAAACTGACCGTCGGCCTTTCTCCTGACGGCAGCAAGTGTCTGATGATTCGAGCCGACGGCGGGCATTCCCAAACCATTGCGAACCTGTTCGGTCGGCAATGTTCGTCAGAAGCGCGCAAGGTTCAGTTTAAATAGTTCAAACAAGTAAAGATTTGTTGCGGTAGCAACGTAGTGTCACAAACAGATGACTACGGAGAGTCAACTGCCGTGCGGGAAGTTTCAGCGGGAAGAACGTTTGCCGTCGGAGAAGAACGCCGGCGGTGATCTGTTGAAATGGGTCATCGTCTGGATATGGGGGACGTTTATGGCAAGAGTACCCATCGGTTACGAAGACGAGGCAGGATTTCATTTTGGAACGGAACCGGTCTGTTGATGAGGATTTTGAGGGCGCGAATTATGCTGTCCGCTTACTCCCTCTAGGAGGGTGAAACTCTCATCGTGATCGCGTGCAATAACGCAGGTTGCGCCATTCCTATTTTCTCGGGCAGTACGGCATGGAATGCGGTATTGGTGTTTGAAACTGGAAGGGAATTACTCGCTTAAAAGATTGAAGTTAATGACTTCGGGCAGTTCTTTATCGGTGTACGCGTCCCTCCATTTTCCATTGCTGTCCACGTACCCCATGCAGCTAAACGTCCGGCATTGCACGATGACGTGTTCGCCAACGGGCGGTAAGGCTTTGTTTTGCTGGTCCTTTTCCGAATTTTCCATATCAAATTTTGTCGGTAGCAGCAGTTTTGCAACTGACTGGCCTCAACATTTCGAGTCACCTCGCGGGCCTCAAAATCGTCACCAATTTGTTTCTTTTCCGGGTTTGACCAAGCCGGTTGTTAGTGGTTTGATGTCCGCGTTCAGCAATCAAGTAAATAGTCTGGCCTAACGGCGCTGGTGAAGCTGGCTCCCGCACCAGCGCCCTTCTTTTAGCTAGCCGCTTTGACCAAGTCGTAACAGTCGGTAACCTTGTCCAGCAGACAACCCAAAGCGTAGCCGTTATAGCCTTTCTCAGTCCGAACCTCTTTGGGAACGAATAACTTCTCCAATTCCACGTATCTTTCGGGCACCAGCCAAACGCCACGCACCGATTCGGCCGGCTCATACTCCAGCCGGAGAATTTCCCCGGCCCGCAAAACTCCCTCAAATTGCCTGCTCATCGGCCCGGCATAGATTGCTACACCCTCGACTCGGAGGTCTTTTCGGGCACGAAGAAGCGCGTCTTTATGAATCTTGGCCATAAACAATCTGTGATTTGGAGATTATACTATACTGGAAATTCCAAGGCAGGGCAACGGGTTAACCTAATTGTAACAATCCATTAAACCCGCAGCAGCACGGCAGCCCGACTGCGCCGGATAATGGGATGTGATTCGATTGAAAAACCCATGTTTTTTGCGGTGTTAAGAATGTCCTCGTACCGCTTGGCACAGACGTGACCCAGCGGTTCCGCCAACAGCATTTTGGCGCCCGGTTTGAGCGCATCATTAATATCAACAAACAGGGCTACCGGACTGGGTACTTCATGTGCCATTGCAAATACCAGAGCGAAATCGACTTTTCCCTGAAGGTCGTCTATACCAAGATGGTCTCCTTTTGGCTGACGCATCTCAATGCGTTCAGCCAAATTGGCCTTGCGCGCCCGCCGGATCAGTCCTTCGATCATTTTGGGTTGGACATCAATCGCCACCACCCTCCCCTTCGGCCCGACAAGCCGGGCCAATTCAAGCGTGAAGAAACCCATCCCCGGCCCCGGCTCAATAACCGTCATCCCCTCAGAGACGTAAGGTTGGACGATGGCGCGCGGGTCTTGAAGCATACGACGCAGCGGGCTGGCCAAGAGATACCCCAGCCACCAGGAACAAACGCGATGGGACATGCCAATAAGGATGTCAACGGGACATCTGACGTCAAGATGAACATGCCGAACCCGATAATAACACCAATAGTACGGCGAAGTATAACGGTTCAGTTTCTCCAATCAGTTGTATGAACTTGTGATTACATGCTGCTTTTACTGAATCACTTGCAAACCCCCTCAAACAGGCAACGTTCAGGGGAGGTTTCAGAAATTCCACATTTCCAACAGTATGAACCGAGGCTTTGTTTTTTGCCGTGAATTTTCCATCACCTGCCACATCAACGTTTGTTTAGCAGTCGTTCAAAGGCGGCCAGCGTTTCCGGACTGACGTGATGTTCAATGCCCTCAGCGTCCAACTCCGCGATCCGTTCTGAAATGCCAAGTGAATGCAGGAAAGAAACCACCGTCTCATGCCGTTGCTTGCACTCTGCCGCCAACTTGTGTCCCGCATCGGTCAGAAAAATTGCGCGGTAAGGCTTCGTGTTCACAAACCCGATTTTTTGCAACCGCGCCAGCGTGCGGTTGACGGTCACGTGCGTCACGCCCAGCCGCCGCGCCAGGTCCACCACGCGCGCCTCGCCGACGGAAGCCGACAGATCGGCGATGGCTTCGACGTAATCCTGGGCGGTTTCTGCCGCGCGGTCGCGCCGCGAACGGCGGAAAGTTTCCGCCTGCGGCACTGCCGGGTGCGCGTGCGGGTCGCGCGCAGCAGCCGATGGTTTGCGGATGGAACGCGGCATGTTTCCGTAAAATAAAGCAAACGGCGGGTTTTTAGTCGAGGTTTTATTTTGTAGTCAAAGATACAAATTCTTGTTGACGGCCCGCGTTCCAGATTGTATCTAAAGCTACATAATTTTGCTTATGATAAAAGTTATTGTGGCCGTTTGGCTGTTTTTCGGCTTGATTGCATTCGGCATCCAGGCGCAGGAAACACCAATGCCGGACAAGAGCGGTTACAATCTTTTCAATCCGACGCCGGACGAATATATGCGGGAAATGAATCCAGACCGGCCCGACAAGACGGATTCCCCCTTCACCGTGGACGCCGGGCACTTCCAATTGGAAATGGATTTTGCCAACTACACCTACGACTCGCCCAATTCGGAACACGGCAACACACAGTCCAAAGAATATCAGATTGCGCCGATGAATCTCAAAGTCGGCTTGCTTAACAACACGGATTTTCAACTGGTCTTGACACCCTGGCAATGGGAACGCGCCGAAATCGAAAGGACGGGCATGGTCGAACATAATTCCGGCTTTGGCGACATCACTCCGCGCGTCAAAGTGAACCTCATTGGCAATGACGGCGGTTTTTTCGCGCTGGCACTTATTCCCTTTGTAACATTACCAACCAGTCAAGACCACCTTGACAATGACTCAGTGGAAGGTGGTTTGGAAATTCCCTTTGCCTTTGACGTTCCGAATTGGGACGTGAGTTTTCAAACCACATTCAATTGCGACCGCAATGATGTTGGAAACGGCTACCACGCTGAATTTGACAATTCCGTCAGCATTGGCCATGTGGTCATCGGCAAGCTGGAATATCATGTGGAATTTTTCAGCAGCGTGAGCACCGAACAAAATTCTGATTGGATTGGCACGTTCGACACCTGGTTCACATATCAGGCCAATAAAAACGTGTGTCTTGATGCGGGCGTTTATATCGGCGTAACACAATCTGCGGATGATTGGCATCCGTGGGTGGGAATGACCTGGCGCTATTAATTTTCGTTTTATGAATCCAAATCCAAATGAAACCATAAAACCGCTCCCCGAGGAAACGAATCCGCCTGCGGCTGCGGTTTCGCGCCCCGGCGCCGTGTCGCTGGAAGGAATGCATAACAGCGTAAAGGTGCCCCATCATCAAGCCGGTTTCTGGCGGCAAATGACCGCCTTTTTTGGCCCGGCGGTTTTGGTCAGCGTGGCCTACATGGATCCGGGCAACTGGGGAACCGATCTCCAAGGCGGCGCCCAGTTCAAATACGGACTGCTTTGGGTGGTCGGTCTGGCCAGCCTGATGGCGATCTTCCTGCAGATTATCGCCGCGCGGGTCGGCATAGCGACCGGGCGCGACTTGGCCCAATGCTGCTATGATTGGTATCCCAAGTGGACGCGGGTGCCGAACTGGCTCATGGCGGAAATTGCGATCATCGCGTGCGATTTGGCCGAAGTCTTGGGCGGCGCGGTGGCGCTTAACATGTTGTTCCATATCCCCATTCTTTGGGGGGTCATCATCACGGGCGTCGACGTTCTGCTGCTGCTGGCGATGCAGCGGTTCGGGATGCGGACCATCGAAGCCATAGTGCTGCTGCTGGTGGCGACCATCGGCGTTTGCTACTTCATTGAGATTTTCGTCCTGCCGCAAACGCAGCCCAGCTTTCTGGAGATGGGCCGGGCGATGATCATGCCCCATTTGGGTTCGTCCACCATGGTTTACGTGGCCATCGGGATCATCGGCGCGACAGTCATGCCGCACGTGCTGTATCTGCACCCCGCCCTCGTGCAGAGCCGCAAATTCCAGAAGGACGACGAATCCATCCGCAAGGCCATCCGCTTCAACACCATTGACGTCACTGCCAACTTGTCGGTTGCTTTCCTGATCAACGCCGCCATCCTGGTGCTGGCCGCGATTGTCTTTTACGGTAAGACCAGCGTCACCGTCGCCGGCGGACAGGTGGTCCAGTTCAACGATTCAACGGACTGGATCCAAGCGGCCAATCTGACTTTGGCGCCGCTGATGGGCACAGCTGCCGCAAGCATACTTTTTGCCGTCGCCCTGCTGGCCAGCGGGCAAAGCGCCACCATTGTTGGCACGATGGCCGGCCAAGTGGTGATGGAAGGCTTTATGCGCTGGAGAATCAAGCCGTGGTTGCGGCGGCTCATTACCCGCTCGCTGGCCATTATCCCCACGGTTATCTTTGTTGCCATCCGCGGGGCCAATAACATCAACGACCTGATAGTCCTGAGCCAGGTTGTGCTGGCGCTGCAGCTTCCGTTTGCGATGTTCCCCCTGCTGCATTTCGCCAGTTCCCGCAAGCGGATGGGACAATGGCGACTGGGCTGGCTGCTGCTCATCGCCGGGTGGGGTTCGGCGTTGCTGATCACGGCCTTCGACTTCTACGGTCTGCCTGACGCCGTGAAACAGGCTTGGCAGGTTATCAGGGGCGGATAAACTAAAGAAAGGCTGACGTATGTATAAGACCATTCTCGTGACGTTGGACGGCACACCGACCGACCGCGCGATTATCGAACACATCAAAGAGCTGGCGAACCTCGCGCAAAGCCGCGTCGTACTGCTTCATGTGGCGGACGGTTGGGCGGCACGCACTTTTGGACCGGACGCGGTCAGCCCCGAGATCACCGAAGATACCGCGTATTTGAACGGGGTCCGGTCGGAGTTTCAATCCGCCGGCATTCCCGCTGACGCGGAATTGGCTTACGGCGAGCCGGCTATTGAAATCGTCAAATGGGTCAAGCAAAAAGGATGCGACCTGGTGGCGATGAGCACGCACGGACACCGCCTTATCGCGGACATCTTTCTTGGTGCAACTGCCAGTCGCGTTCAGCATCGGATCAGCGTGCCTGTTCTCCTTCTCCGGGCGAAGTGAATCATCTGCGCCGTCATTACGGCACTCCAATACTCGAAAAGGGGTATTGGCCGCATTTCACAAAAAGGCAACGAATAAGGGTTCGTTGCTTTTAGCTGTTTTGGGCATCATTTCATCAGTTTCTCGAACGGGTCATAGCCCATATACTTGATGATTCGAGCGTGATGGGAAGTGGTGGGGAACAGCCGATCACATTCCCAAAGGCTCAGAGACCTTGTGCTAACTCCAAGTATTCGAGCCGCTTCCGACTGGCGGATTCCAGCACCAAACCGTTTCTTCTTGAGATGTTGGCCGAGGGTCGTAGGCTCCTTTGCGATTGGAAAACTGCGAGTCCAGATTACATCATGTTCATAACCTAGGAGCTTCACATTGTCCCAAAGAGTCAAATTCCGGCGCACTGACGCTATGAGTCGAGTATGGCCATCTTGTGAGATTACAACCCCAATAGCGTTGCGATCAGCTTGGCAATAGCGAAGCATTGAACCATGGCGAGTGCCGAACTGCGATACGTCGATTTTTTTGGCTTTGGTTCCTCTACGAGCAAAATCGGCGCCGTCAAACACAGCGCCGATTTTTTTACTCGCCTTTATTTTGACACCAAACCCCACAATGCCGAGTTTTAAATCTAACAATACCAACCCGTCAACTGCAGCCAATGAAGTCACGATTTTTACGGCACCCGTAAGCTCTTCCGCCCTGTCCTCTGCGTCAGCTTCCGCGAACATATGCTCATTTGGCATCCCTGAAGTATCCACATTATCCTGCTCGATCTTCGACAGATATTGATCATCGAGAACTTTTAGAATTGTGGCATCACCAAGACGGCGATAACGAAACCGGTGGACAACATCGAGCATGTTTCTGCTGGGCGTAGATGTGATAAGTAATGAGCCACCTGTGCCGAGCCGTCGCAGCCCAATGCAAATTCGAGCAACCGTAGTTGCCCACTCCTCAATGAGGAACCCCGAAACGAATTCTTGATCCATATTTAGCACGCGCGCGATGCTGATTACAGCCGGTTCTAGCGCCGGAACAAGTCGTCGAGCCATGAACTCCGAATGTAGAACGTCGTTTTCACGGGTGATGAGTTGATTTTGTCTCAACCGACCGAGAAAAAGATTCCCATGGTAAACCGAAACATCACCAACCCCTTCGATATTGATGGTGACAATTCCTGGAGCACTGTATCCTACCTGTGCCTCCTGATTCAGCCGGACATTCTTGTGAACTTGTTGGTCAACCACACCCCAAATAAATAGCTCCGATCTTTTGGTGCCATATACGTCCTCCCTCATTCCGGCCTTCTCAGCCAGTGCCCTGTCGAAATGCTCCGGGCGGGTTTCGGCCACACGCAGGTTACGGATGGATGAGAAGGCCGGTGAAATGTCCGTGGTGCTCATCTGCAAACGCTGTCCCCAACTGGAAATACTGCCCATCAAATGATGGCGCAGCAATACGCGGTATATAATGGCTAACAAAATGGCTAACAAACCAAGTGGAAACCGGGGTCAACAATAGTGACACAATCTGCTTGAATACCCTGTAAAATCAGATACAATATCCCTGTCGTTCGCCCCCAAAGGCGCTCGATTCCGACCCTCGCCTCCAAAATTGATTTTATCTAATAGAATCAATACTTTTATGAGTTTTTAACAGTTTTAAAACGACTTACTGCTAACGTCCACTGCTAACAAATTGTTCCGTATTTAAGGTGTTTACTGATGTCATTGGCATCTTTATGAAGTCGGGACAGACAGTGCGGTTTGCCGGCACTGCTTCATCAACTACGCCGTGATGGACGAGGTTTAGTCCGCCGCCAGTGCCGGTGCCGCTGGCGGTGATCCGGATGAAGGCAAGGGAACTTACTAATTGGCCAGACCGTCCCCACCCAGTGCCACCCCCACCCCCGGCACTGTCCGGCGGGACCCCCACGCGCAAGGGTGGTGTTCAGAGAGAAACCAACAAGTTAAGTTTCAGGGCGGTGGCAATCCGCTAATTGCTGGCTACCTGAGCGGCATGGACCGACCTCAGAAACGTTTTGGCCTCGGCTTCGAGCAATTTTATCGGGCAGGGCTGGAAAGCGTTTAAAAGCCGCTAATAATAATCTTGGAATTTGCCCTTGAACTGGACTTACAAATTCAGCCAGTCGGGTCGGACGATGCGCCAGTTATCGTCAAGGGGAATGATTTGGGAGTGAACTTGGCAGCCAAGATTTTTTGGGCAGCAGGTACTTTTGACTTGCGAAATTCAGGTCGGGCCGTGGCATTAAATCTGCTTGGAATAAAGGCCATTTCAGATGAAAAAATGTGTTCCATTGATTGCCGTTCTTCTGTTGCTGTTTCAACTGGCAGCGGGCCAACCGGTGCTGACATTACATATCGTCAATACCAATGGAAACGGTACGCTATCATGGACTGGCTGGCTGGGTCCGCTCTTTTACCTGCAAACGACAACTAATTTATCCCCACCGGTTACTTGGACCGACATAGGAGAAGTTTCGTGGACGGGAAGCCTCCAATTTCCTATTTCCGGTCCTCAACAATTTTTCCGGGTCGTATTTGTGGAGTCAGGGCCAGTTTATCAATTTGCCATATTCTATAATATGAATTTGGAAATGTCTCCCGCCTTTCCCATGACCATCACTGGGCCGGTATGGTCCAATGGTGGCATTTGGACAGGGTCAACCACCGCCACCTTTGCGAGTACGGTTTCCGCCGTCGGCATAGCCACCAATACCGCCAACGATCCTTTTTGCACTGGCTATACTGGCAGCGGCCCGTCCATTTATCTTTTGGCCGGCCAGCCAACCTCCGGCAACGGTCCACTAACCATGCCGCTGATCGGCACCAATAATGATCCTGCTGCCGTCGAAGCGCTTATCAACCTGCCGCCGACTAATTATGCCATGGGGACCGCAGCGGCCTATTCGCCCACCGGCAGCTTTTATTTTGCCAACGATGCTGATCTTTTCCTCACTAATTTTGTCAGCGGGACGAATTGGTTAGGCAAAACTCCCGTCGGTACCAACATGATTCTGTATTATCAGGATGGTGCAAACAACCCTTACCTGACCCAACTCCCGTATGATTTTTTTATAATCACTAACCGGGGCACAGGCACTGTTTTTTTCACCAATTCTGTTGTTCCGAACAGCGCCGGTCCCCCGGCCAACAATTACACCAACGTCATCTATGCGGGTTATTCGTTTGTGACCAATGTACTATTCTACGACTGGCGTGAAGGCTGGAACGGCGGGAAGGGCGTAAACTCCGGCAAAGGAAAAGCCGTTCAGGCGTTGCAGATTGATGTCAAAGCTTTCGACTATTGGTTGGTCAACTCCAACCTGAATGGGACCACTAATATCAACGGCGGTCGGTACTATAACAATCTCTGTGACCAAGCGAGCCACAAAGGGCACCCTGTTGACTCCATTTACATTTTTAACTCTGTTCCTTTGACCAGTACGACCCTGCCTGCTGTGCGCGTCACCGACGGAGGAATGTTGCCGGTGCATACCGCGCAATATGGTTTTACTGTTGCCACTGCTATGCCGTTGTATGTGTTTGGCGACTACAACGTGTCAAATAACCTCGGTTCGTCTATTAACCAAAATTCAACCATCTACACCTGGCCGGCCGCTCTCATGGGCGACGCCATCACCATCCTGTCCGACTCTTGGAAAGACAGTATTACTTATATTTTGCCAACCGCATCATCCAGCACTAGCGTCAACGCCGCCTGTTCGTCCGGCATCGTCCAATCAACCAATTCAGTGTATAGCGGTGGTGTGGAAAACTTTTTCCGTTTGCTGGAAAACTGGGGCACTGGCACTTTTTATTGGAACGGTTCCATGGTGGCCATGTTCACCAGTCGATACGCGACCAATTCCTGGCAACAAACCGGCAATTATTACACCGCCCCCACCCGCAAGTGGGCTTTCGACACGAATTTTACGAGTTTATTCAAATTACCACCACTCACCCCGACACTTGTTAATGAGTAACCCATGATCCATCCGCCGGGTTCCGACGCCGCTCCGGGCCGGCGAGTAAGATTAAAGCCTCATTAGTGATGGTTTCATTTTGGGTGCCACTGGTGCTGATCCGGCTCGTCAAGGAAACCTACTTGCCGGCCAGACCCGCCCCCGCCCCGTGGCCCCCGGTCCCCGCGCCCGGTCCGGCGGGACCCCCGCGCGTATGGGTGGTGTTCAGAGAGAATCAGGCCATTTGAATTTTGGGGGTGGTACCAGGGTCCTGAACTTCCTGAACCGTCCGCTATCGGGCGGTTTTGGCGTGTTGGGTTGATTTTATCGTGGGACTTTGGCGGTGACGGGCCGCGACCATGTCCAGACACCATCCGGCCATTTCAGTTCTGTACGCGGCGGATAAACGGGTGAAACTGGCCTGTGCGGGGCATTTTGGCACCAATGGTCCCGGACGGTTGCGGGCTACAAATATACTCCCCACCTTTTCTGACCCGCCACGGGCGAAGCCAGCGCGTGAAACCGCGCATTAGTGCCTGTTTCGTTTTGGGTGTAACGGGCGCTGGTCCGGCTCGTCAAGGAAACAACCTACGGCCCAGACCCGGCCCGGCCAAGTGCCACCCGGTGCCCGCGCCAGCAGCCGGTTCGGTGTTGGCGCTTGTTAGCACAATGCAAAAAGTTCGACACGAGACTGCTCCCACGTGTCGAACCTGATTTTCTAAACTTTAACAGCGACTAAAGATTAACTTAATCAGAAACTTCCACTGTCTTTTCCATTCCCACTCATCGTGCCGCCGGTAATAATTGCATCAAGATAATTAACGTTAGCCGTTGCCGTTTCCCTTATGCCGGAAATGTTATCAATGGTAAACGAATACTTGTCGCCTTTGGAGCTGCCTGAAAAGTTCTGCTTCATGGTTCCATACGAATTTTCAATTTCAAAAGGTAGATAATAAGTTCCCCCAAACTGGTACTGGTAGTAAAAGTCAAAGTTAACATTACCTATCATCAAGCCGGAAGCGCTGTCGGTGTCCGTCTTTCCACTGATAGGCCCATTTGCAACATTGAAGTCGAACGCCGCTATTGCATTAGATTGACCCGGTGAGACAAATGCATCTGCTGTGGAGGTGTCCAAAACAACCGTTTTGTTTGTTCCAACCACTCGAAGCACTTGGACATCCCACACGTCTTCTTCGAAAGCATTATAAACATCACCATTGTCATAATATACCAGCGAAATTTGCAGCTGGTAATTGGTTTTACCCGCTTGGGCGAAGTAGTTTGTATTGCCGTAATAGGCTAGACCCATCAAACGCAACAAACCTTTGTTGTCCAGTTTTTCAGTTTTGGTCTTGGCGATGTTTTCCTGCCCATTGTTGTAATTGGTGACTTGTATCACTTCCGTCAGCGCAATGTTCAACGATTGAACATCACCAATCTCAAACGGCAACCTGCCTATCTGAGCCTGGATTTGGCCAACGCCAAACGCCATCAATCCCGCCGCCGCCGCGGCGCATAGTTTGAATGTTTTCATTTTCATAGGTCTTTTTGTTTTGTTAATTGCAATTAAATTTCTGTTTTGCCGTTGCGCCCCAGCAATGGCAATCAGTTCTGAACCTTTCACAAAGGGTTTTATCCGGTCACAAATTAGAAGAATTGTCAATATATATCGCTATTTTCTGACTAATTACAGAGAGGTCTGAAATCCCCCCTTCACCAAAATCCACCTTTCGGTGGGATAATGACCGGGTTCACTTTTCTGTACCACTCCATGAGTTAGTCGTGGGACTGGGTTCATGTTAGTTTTTGGTTCTGGTTTTGTCCATCCCCGGCAGAGGGAGGGCGGAGCCCGACCGGCGCCGGGGATGGACTGAGTTGCGCCGCGAACCGGGCCGGGCTCAGATAGCCCAACCGGCTGTGCGGCCGATGTTGATTATATTTGCAGCGGTAGTCGCCAATCACGACGCGCGCTTCTGTCAGCGTCCACAGTTGCTCCCGATTCAGGCATTCATCCCGAAGGCGACCGTGAAAACTTTCCACAAAGCCGTTCTGCCACGGACTGCCTGGCTCAATGTAAATTGTCTTGATATGGTTCTCCGCCAGCCACCGCTGCACGATCTTGGCGATGAACTCCGACCCGTTGTCTGAGCGCAGGTATTCCGGTGCGCCCTGTTGCTCAATGGCCTTCTGCAACCAAGTCAGCACGTCCTGCGCGCGCAGCGCGCGGTCCACCCGCAGCACATGACACTCCCGCGTGTGTTCGTCCAAGATCGTCAGGATCCGCAAGGCCCCGCCACGTACTGTGGCGTCGGCAATGAAGTCCCAAGTCCATACGTGGTTGCGATGCGTAGCCGTGGTCGGCAAACCCGTCGAAACCCCACGCCGGATTATCTTTCGTTTAGTGGGCGGCACCCGCAATCCTTCCGCGCGTCGCAAGCGTTGGATATGCCGTTTGCCAACGCGCCAGCCTTCCTGGCGCAACAACGCCGCAATCCGCCGATACCCGTAGCGCGGATGCTCCTGCGACAGTTCCTGCAGCCGTCTCCTTAACTGTTGCTCGGCTGTGGTGGGTGGTCGCCCTTGATAACCGTAAGTGGACCGCGCCAGGCGCAGGAGCCGACAGGCAACCCGTTGGGAACACAGGCCTGCCGCCACCACTTGTTGTGCTGCCGCCCGGCGATGCGCCGGGCTCACAACTTTTTTTCGCATACGGCCTCCAATACCCGGTTCTTCAACAGCGATTCGGCCAGCATCTTCTTTAACTCGGTGTTCTCCTTCTGTAGCTCCTTGAGCTGCCGGGCCTCGGAAACATTCATCATTCCAAAGGTCCGCTTCCACCGGTAAAATGTCTGCTCGGCAATGTTCTTTTCCCGGCACACCTCCTGGACGGACTTGCCGCCATCCACTTCCCGCAAGATGCGAATTTTGTCTTCCGTCGTATACCGTTTGCCTTTCATTGTCTGGTCCTTTCTGTTGGCCCAGACTAACACATCAAGTGGCCCGAAAAAGTGAAGTCACATCAACCCCTTTATATTATTAAGGACTGTTTGAGACCTCGTTTGTTCCCATGGCTGCTAGTAAGGACAACTTCAAGGAATCTGGTACTAATAGAATATGATTTACAATGTCAATTGGGGTATTGCCATCGCAATCCTTAATGCGAGCATTTGCGCCGAATTTGACCATCAGCCGCACAATGTTTGGATTGAGGTTCTTCACAGCTTTGTGAAGTGGTGTTTGGCCGAACTTATCTTGAGAGTTTACGTTCGCTCCAGCAACCAATAAGTTGCTACAGACTGCCTCTTGCCCCAATCCTGCAGCAACGGTAAGGGGGCTGTATTTTGCCCGACGCTCACTCATCATGTCAGCTTCAAGGAGCTGTGGGTGCGCGGTTACCAATCTGAACACCCCTGTCGCATCTCCTGCCTGAATCATTGTTGTGAGTTCGGCAATCTCGTGCTTTGCATATATGGCGCGAGTAATAAAAAGCAAAGCAAGCAAGCCGATAGCCGCAATTATAAAAAAATATACTTTTTTCATCAGAGCCCCTCCCAGTGGATCGTAAATTCGGAATACGGTACAACATTTTTGGGATCAGCGGAATGCTTGATCATATTCGATGAGGTCATAGGCAAAGCGGAAGACTCAGGATTGCTATAATTATAGCCAAACTGCGTAAAAGCTTTTGCTTGGCCCAATTGATCCCATAAATACCGGGTTTTGTATAGATTAATCATGCTTAATGCATGTTCTAGGCTCCACTTGTCACCGTCTTCATCCTGCCCATATGCAATCCAGCATAATGCATTGGCCCTTCCAAAGAGGGCGTAGTTAACTGCCCCTACTTGCGTGAAATGCTCACCCGTCTGCCCAATATGACCAATCGCCAAATCCACGAAGTCACGCCCCATGCTTGGAGCAAAACCCGGAAGACGTTGCAACGGCAAGCCGCATCATAAACGTCGTAGCATATTATCTCTCACACTTACGACTCGGGAATCGTTGCTCTGTCAAGTGGCGCTTGGCGTGACGCTTACATTCCATCGCCGTTTTCCGCTCGCCGTGAACGCAGCCAATCAGTCATGGACTGTCCGTGGCCGTCGTCGTTGCCTGGCTCTGGACTGGACATGGACGGTTCGCGGACTTGCTGTTGCCGGGACGCTGCCGGGACATTGCCCGGACGTTGTAGCGGACAGTGGCGGGATGCTGCCCGGACTTTGCAGCGGTCATCCGCCGGACAGCCGCTGGATTTTCCACCGGACTTCCGGCGGACAAAAAAAACCTTACCCGGTTAAGTGGTAAGGCTTCCGTGCAAAAAATGATGCGCTAAAAATATATAAAAGCTACTGGTTGGTAGTTTTAACCACGTTCGTATTGGCACCATTAGTTGCCCCTCCCTTAATTATTGGTGGTCCCCAAGTGCCATTCCCATAGTCAACCAGACCACGCTCTTTATTTGATTCTTCCCATTCGTGCTTTCCTTCTTGAACGTTTTTGATGGTTACCGACCTTGATTGATTCACGTAAATAATACGGAAAGCGATCAATACAGAGATTACAGCCAATAGGATTAACGCCGAATACTTCCTTTGCCATATTTTTGCTATAATGCTCATTATTTTGTAAGACTCCTACGCGGTTCAGTATGGACCTCTTGGCGGTGCCGTTGGTCCCGTCCAAGATTGCGAACTTTTATTCCATGTGAAATACAGCACGTTAACGGCCCAGTTCATTTGCGTCTGCAACTTTCCATTGACACACTGCTCATACATCACAATAGAGCACACCGCCAGATGATAAGGATCAGAGGTTGGCCAAAACTGCGTTATAGGAGCCCAAGTTGATGGCGTAGCAGATTTAAAGTAATTTACACCACCTTGACTCCATCCGTAATTTACATCGCCTGCCGGCCCGCTGTGCTCTTCGGCACTACTGTAGCAGTCCCACCAAAAATACGTGCTATTGAATGGGCCACAACACTGGCTGCCTTCGCAATCTTCCCAGGAACTATCAGCATATATCATGCTGCCACCGAAAGGCCCACCAGAAATGCTATATGTATGAATTGCTTGTTTTTTCCCACAATCACACCTGCACATAACATTGGCGGCGTCAATCTGCGCTGCACGTGTATTATAGATACCGTTAACCGCACTCAATGTCATCGTCCCTAATAAATCATATTTGTTCATGCCATCATTGGCATTAAAGAGATAAAGCGATGTTTCCTCTTGATATGATGCCTGCTCCGTTGCATTGCGAGTCATTACACCTAAATCAATTCCGAGAATCGAGTCTTCACCTGATGTGCTGTAATAGCTAGGATTGCGTAACAAAGTTGCTCCCTTCTCTGCCAACGGGTCCCTATTTGGCCATCGTCCTGTATTTGGGACGTAATCCCGGTACAGATACTTCACATCACCTACCACATCATCCGCAAACTGTGTGCTGAAACGGATCGGATTCCATTTGGCAACTGGGCCGGTTATCCGGAGGGTTTGCCCAAATGGATCATATTCATAATTTGCGCTGGCCGTTCCATCTGCCGCGTTCACCAAGCCAGCCACGTTTCCATTTCCGTCATACGTCACAAAATGCGTGCCGTTGGTCTTAAAGTTGATTGCCAGCAAGCCACCTACACCACCTGCACCCTGTATCGTTCCGCTCAAATCTAAACCGCGCATGAATGACATCACCAAACCATTGGTCTGATCCAGGATGGCCATCAACACTTGTCCGTCCCACACGAAGCGGTTGGTGGTTGAGGGTTGATAGCTGAGGGTATTTGTATTCCAAATCGAGACGATGCGCTGGTTCCAGCGACCGTCGGGCAGGTAGCTCCAATCTTCGTGAACGCGTGCCGATGCCGGCACAGTGGGAAGACTTTCAACGGATAATAGCCGGTTTTCCGCGTTCCAAACATTTGTCCAAAGACCGTCGCTCGTCAGATTACCATCGACGTCGTAGGTAAAGGTTTGCGGAGTTGGTGCAATCAGCACATTGCCGACATTGGTTGCCACGATATCCGGGTTGGCGCCGTTATTCAGCACCGCCAGATTCGTGAGCGGCACATACAGCGCCGCGCCCGCATTGTTCTCGCTCAACTCATCCCAGAAATAACTGCCCTGCCGTATTGCACGCTGGAGATTCACCGTTACGGTGGCATTCGAGTTGGCCGAGCCGAGCACGGTTACGTAATCGTTGGCACCTTCGCTGCTATGGTTGGCGTGTCGAGTTCAATTTCGGTTTGTAGTATTGGTTGGAACTGCTGCCGACAATATCATTATCATATTACTGCAAGTGGGACAATATTTTATAGTCATCTCTAATGGTGTTAATCCTTCGTTATTTTTAACGGTCAAATCTGCACCGTGCCGAATCAATAAGGAAGCTACATTTGTTTGGTCAGACATTATTGTCTGGTGAAGGGGCGTATAATGTATTTTGTTCAACTCATTTACATCAGCCCCTAGAGTAAGCAAGTTACTGCATATCGCTTCTTGACCAAGACCTGCAGCAAGGGAAAGCGGTTTGAGTTTGTCACGTCGGTCTGATTCCAAATCGGCATTAAGAAGTTCGGGATGTTTAGTTATTAGGTAAGAAACACTTTCAGCGTCTCCTTCTTGTATTTTTGATCTCAACATCGCAATTCGATGTTTATCAGAAAGCGCGACGCTGATATAATATAACAATATAATCAAAATAACGAAACCGGATATTGCTGCCAATTTTTTCATTTGAATGTTTTACTTTTAGTTGGAAGTACTTGGTAAAAGCCCATCCCAAGTATATGGAAATGCTGACAACTTTGAAACGTTATTCGGGTCGGCGGTGTGGTATTTGTCTTGTTTCAAAGCCGAAAGTTCTGGATTGCTCGAATCATAGCCAAACCGTGTAAAGGCTTTTGCTTGACCTAATTGATCCCACCAATAACGGGTTTTGTACAACACAACGTGATTTAACGCACTTTCTAAGCTCCACTGGTCTCCATCGCTCTCGCCACCAAAAGCAATGTAACATAATGCATTGGCCCTGCCCCAAAGTGCGTAGTTAACAGCGCCACCCCAATAGACCTTGTTCGCCCCACCTCCATAACGGAACTGGACAGTTCTTTCCCACGCACCAGTTCCCTTCTTTGATAAATACATTTGTCCAAAGCCGAGAGCTTTCAAAGGCACAATGTCCCAAGCTGAAAGTGCTTCATACGAACTTGGTGTATATGGATGCGTAAGGTCTATCTTATATAAGTTTTCACATGCACACCGCTTTGTCGTACTTCTTCCCCAGTCACGATCGACCGTCCTTAAGGTTTCGTGGAGAGGCATTGTCACATCTGGACCCGCAGTCGACCAAGGCGCAGGTACGGAATTAGGGTTCCATATGTCCCGACCATCTGTATCTAATTTGTTTGCAGAGTCATTAAGCGAGAATTCATAAAGATTTTTGCAATTTTGCTCCTCGATTGGATCGCGGTCTGGCCACCTTCCTGTGCTCGGCGTGTAATCTCGATACAGATACTTGATGTCTCCGATATAATCATCCGCAAACTGTGTGCTGAACCGGATCGGGTTCAGTTTGCCAACCGAGCCTGTGATGCGAAGCGTCTGTCCAAATGGATCATATTCATAGTTTGCGCTGGCAGTTCCATCCGCCGCGTTCACCAAGCCAGCCACGTTTCCATTGCCGTCATACGCCACAAAATGCGTGCCATTGGTCTTGAAGTTGATTGCCAGCAATCCACCAACTCCGCCTGCACCCTGAATCGTTCCGCTCAAGTCCAATCCACGCATGAAGGACATCACCAAACCATTGGTCTGGTCAAGCACGGCCAGCAGCACTTGACCGTCCCACACGAAACGGTTGGTGGTTGAGGGTTGATAGTTGAGGGTATTTGTATTCCAAATCGAGACGATGCGCTGGTTCCAGCGACCGTCCGGCAGGTAGCTCCAATCTTCATGCACTCGCGCCGTTGCCGGCACGGTGGAAAGACTTTCAACATAGAGCAGCCGGTTTTCCGCGTTCCAAACATTTGTCCAAAGGCCATCGCTGGTGAGATTGCCGTCGGCGTCGTAAGTGAAGGTTTGCGGGGTTGGTGCAATCAGCACATTGCCGACATTGGTCGCAACAATATCAGCGTTTGTCCCATTGTTTAGAACAGCCAGATTCGTCAGCGCCACATACAGCGCCGCGCCCGCATTGTTCTCGCTCAACTCATCCCAGAAATAACTGCCCTGCCGTATTGCACGCTGGAGATTCACCGTTACGGTGGCATTCGAGTTGGCCGAGCCGAGCACGGTCACGTAACCCGGCACATCCCGGCTGGTGTATTGATTCAAATTATTGGCCGCATAGTTCGCCGTGCGCAGGTTCGCGCCCGTCCCATCGCCCCCGGCTTGCGTCTGCGTCCGATTGCCAATCGTGTCGAACGTGTAGTTGAACTGTTGCCCGGCCACAGGTGTGCCGTCGGACCAGTATTTCTTGCCGGAAATGACCTGACCGAGAGAATCGTATTGGTACACCCAATGGGTGTTGTCCACGTTCGTTGCCAATGTCCTTTGATTCGCCTGATTATATTGATAGTTGAAAGAAGAAATGGGACTCGCGGAGCTCGCCCCTCCGAAAGATGAAATTGACGTCAGGCGATTCAGGAAGTCGTACTGTTTCGTCGTTATCATCCGTGTGGTCCCGTTTTGCTGGAATACAATGTTCCCTACCAATGGTGAATTGGCAAGGTAGGAATACGTTGCGGAGTTCACAGTCCCCTGTCCAGTGTCCACAGTCGAGACAGTTGAAAGACGGGAGGCGGCGTCGTAACCGTACACTGTCGAGTTGAGGGTTGAGAGTTGAGAGTTGAGGGTGAGGCTGGTGCGGCGAAGGAGAGTATCGTAGCCGTTGGTGATGGACAGGCCGTTCAACGGCCCGCCAGTGTAGGATTCGCTCAACGGTTCGTTGGCATCGTTGTAGGTCCAATTCAGTTGAGAGTTGAGGGTTGATTGTTGAGTGAGCCGGGCCAAGCGGTCCCAGGTGTTCGTCACGTTTGGTGTTGTTCCGTCGGAATAAACCACGGTTTGGAGATCACCAGCGGCACCATAGCCATACGTTGTTGCCAGAGGCTGGCCGGCCACCGTGCGCGCCCAAGTGCGGGTCTGCAATCGTCCGGCAGCGGTGTAGGTGTAGGACGGGCCTTTGCCGTCGGCATAAGCTTTGTTGGTGAGGAATCCGCGATAGCCGTCATAATTCCATGTGGTCACCGCCGCACCGGCGCTGGTGGCGAAATTTGTCCAGGTGGTCATGGTTTTCACGCGACCGGCGTAATCGTAGGTGTAAGCCACCGGATAATTGCGCGAGCCGCAGGTTTGCTGGAGCAGGCCATTGGCATAATACACGTTGGTCACGCTGGTGTTGTCCGGCAGGATGGTCTGAATCACCCGGCCCATGGTGTCGAGGATGTTGGTCGTGAATTGGCCGGGTTGGACGCCGTCGGGCGAAGGCGTCAACGTGGCGACGACCTGATCGGCATTGTTGTAAAAGCTGGTGGTGGTGCCATTGCGGGCATCGGTCACGGCGTTTTGCCGGCCTTGAGCATCGTAGGAATAGCCGGCGGCGGATATTTGATTGCCAAACGCGTCGTATTGGACAACGGACATCAACCGGCCATATTGGCTGGTGCTTAGGGTGGAGGAACCGTCCGGGGCGACGCTGGTAACGTAGGTAAAACCGTTGAGCGGGTCGTAAGCGGTTTGGGAATGATTGGTCAAGCCCACGCCGTTGTTCCAGGTGATATTCCAGGATTGCAGGCCATCCACGGAAGACATGGTGGTGGAGACGAGATTGGAGGCTATGCTGTTGTTTGCCTTCCAGACGAAGGTTTGTGTCCGCCGGACAGATAGATTGTAACCATTGGTTATGACATCGTTGATGGTTTCGGTGATGCGGTCCGGCCCGTAAAAATCAATCACGCCGTTGGTGTTTAGGTCGGTGGCGGTGTATTGCAGTTCGCCCTTGGCGTTGTATTGGCTGAGGGTGGTGACGCCATCGGGGTCAACCTGCTGGGCGAGCTGGCCGAAATTGTTGTAAAGGGACTGGCTGCTGCTGTTGTCCGCATAAACCGTCTTGTAGGCGCGGCCGGCGCCGTCGGTGTAGGTCTTGGTCCATTCGGAGGTGTCGTTGCCATTGGCATTGAGCGGGATGGTTTTGGTATAAGCGCGCTGGACGCCGCCATCGGTCTCGACTCCATAGACGTAGCTTACCGGCATGACGGCGGTGCCAGTCACCGACCGCAATCGACCGTCCATGTAATAGGTCTCAATCCGGGTGCTCAAATCCGGATTAGTTGTGACTTTGATGAGCTGGCCGCTGGCGTCGAAATAATTTGTGTAAGTTGTGGTGTTGCCCAGGGCATCGGAGGAGGCGATGAGCTGGCCAGCGGAGTCATAAGCGGACAGGCCGTTGGTGATGGCCGAGCCGTCGGTGCCGTAGCGCACGGTGCCGAGAACGTTCCCGGCGGAGTCAAGGATGTCCGAAGTGGTGATGCCGTTGACGGTGGTCGTCACCCGGCGTTGCAGCGCGTCGTATCCGTAGCTGGTGACGGTGCCGTCCGGGGCGGTGCTGGACAGGAGGTTGCAACAGTCATAGGTCTGCGGGGTAGTGGTGCGGTTCAAATAAACCGTGTTGGTGAGGTGATTCTGGTCATCGTAATAATATTTTTCCTGCTCGGTAACGATGCCGGACAGGATATCCGTGACCCGATGCATGGCGGTGCGTTGCAGATAATCGGTCCAGGTTTCGTCCATCGTGCCATCCACCACGGCCAGATCTACTCCGTCAGGATAACCGGGCACGCCGGTCCAGACGGTGGTTTTACTGTAGGAGGAATCCGCATTGGGCAGCGGCGGGGTTGAGCCGGTATCATAGGCAAACATCTGGATGGTTCCATCGGGCCGGACGATTTGGGCCGGTTGGCCCAGATTGGCGGCATCCACGTAGGTATAAGTGATCGTTAACAGATTGCCGGGGTCGTTCCAGACGGCTCCGGGGTTGACACATTGAATATCGTCGAACTCACCCATCTTGACCACGGTATAGCTGCGGCTGACTTCGGTGCCCTGGACATAATTAACAATCTGACGCGGCGTACAAGGTTCGAGGTTGCCACAGTCGCCGGAACCGGTCACGACACTGTCGTCATAAGTGCTGGCGGTGTAGCGGCACAGGGCTGCGTTGGTGGTCGGCGCACAATTCAGGAACGGGCTGTAATGGCCGATTTGCCTGTCCAGTGAATCGTAAACGTAAATATCCCAGGAACCGTCGCTGTGGTTGGCCTGTTGTATCATGCCGTCCGCGGTATAGGTGTAGGATTCGGTTTGGGCCATGGGGCCGGAGCCGACGGTTTTTTGCATCAGCCGGTTGCCATAGGGGAAATTCTGCCACGTTTCAGTGCTTTGATAGTCAGTCCCGCCTACGATGTTCTGAATGGTCCTCACTTTGGTGGTGAGCGAGCCAACGGTATTCACCGTCAGGGTTTCATTTTTAAGGCCGTTGCCGGTCACCAGGGTCCAGCCGTTCGACACCCAATAATAGTCGGCCGGTGCGGGATCGGTGCTGTTGATGATTTGCAGATGATTGGTATCGCCATTGACCAACTGGATCAAAACGGTCCGGAATGGGCTGTTGGTAAAGTAGTAGAGTCCGTCATCAGGTGAAAACGAGAGAATATCGCCGATATGATAAAAGCTCAGCATATAGCTCGAGGCGGAGTTTGTGACAATGTCAATCACGCGATCGAGCGAACGAACCTGGCGGGGCCAACCCCGGGAATCAGGGATGATTTGTATTTCCGGACGAATAAAATTGCATTGTAAAGATTGAGGCGTGCCCAGTGCCGGATCCGGTGTTTCAGATTTGACCTGCAAAAAGGCGTTGAAGGCGCCCTCTCTTGAAGGCCCCAGGCTGAATTCGAGATCGACACATTCATTATACCATTGTGGTTTGTCACAGTTCCCATCTCCATCTTCACAGCCTTTGCAGGGGCCGAGATCAAACCAGAAATTTGTCTGCAAACAAGGGGCGGGATTGGTGGTAATGGCAATCACTTCAACGGTGCCTTTATTGGTTCCCGCGATGAACATGGCCCAGTTGGTAAGATAGATGCGATTGGTTACGGTGAAACAATTCGTTACGGGAGGTTGGTTTGTATATGATATTACAACACAATTAGTGACTATGCTGTTTGAATAGTTCAGCAGGATCGAGCCAGTGGGGTTTATGTTGGTATCCAACAGCTCAAATGTGACGGGATAGTTGGTTCCCATGTAAATAGTGTTTGTAGCCACAGCGATGGCTGCGGACATGCCGTCATTGAAAAGGTGATAATGCCATTTTTGGAGTCTGGTGCGACAGGGCGGCCAACCGGTCGGATCTTTCGGGCTCCACAATGCGACTGGAATGGTGTTGGAATTGAAGGAGAAGGAGAAATGGCACGTGAACGAACTGCTAGTGGGACCTTCACCCAAATAATATCCATTTCGCCAGTTGGGATAGGAGTTGTTCTTTTTGCCTTCAATGTACAGGTCGTAGCAACACGGCGTCCCAAAAAATAGCATGGCGTCACAGACATTGCCCGAACCGGCAGAAACGGTGCTGCTATATTGTATATCGGGTTCAAAGTCCAAGGTGGTGGCCATGTGCAAACGATCCGGATCGTCGAGGGGTATGCCACATTCCCACCAAAAGATTGAATTCGTTGACAACATTGAATTTGTTGAATAGGCAATGGACCAAGAACACAAATCGGGAGAATCATCGGTGGCAATATAGAGATCAACGTTGATGGGGAGGGCCAATGCCTGTGTTCCAAGCCCTATGAAGACGGCCAGGAACAAGACCCGCCAGTTAAGGGAAAAAACGGCGAGGAATTTCGCCATGCAAGACGGCTGCCGACCCTGTCTGCTTCCGTTCAAACTTTCAAAAAGATTCGCTGGTTTCATAAAATAAATTGTTTCGGGTTTGAAGTCCGGTCATTGCATGGGGGTATAAATTTGGAGGTTGATGATTCCGCCGGTGTCGGGAACCGCACCACCACCCAACGGATTGCGCCCCTCCAGATATTCCAAGTAGTCGCTCACTCCGTCTCCATCCCGGTCGGTGTTGGTGGGATCGGCGTCCACAATCACGTTAACCACGCTGGAGGCGAACACCAGTCCACTGTTATCGGTAGCCACGGCGGTCAGGGCGTAAACGCCGGAGGTCACATTGGTCCAGACCAGGCTGTAAGGCGCGCTGGTGACGATGCCCAGGCTGGTCGCGCCTTGGAAAAACTGGACCTGGCTGATACCAACATTATCAGTCACCGCGGCACTGATGGTGACACTGGCGGGGGCGGTCAGGACAAGATTGTTGGCAGGACTGGTCAGGGCGATGCCGGCAACCATGATGTTCACCACTGCGGACGTGGAAACGAGGCCGCTGTTATCGGTGGCGCGGGCGGTCAAGGCCCAGGCGCCGGAAGGCACATTGGTCCAGACCAGGCTGTACGGCGCGCTGGTGACCACGCCCAGGCTGGTGGCGCCCGAGAAGAATTCCACCTGTGCGATCGTGCCGTCTGCATCCGAAGCACTCGCCGCGAGGCTGATATTGGTGCCGGCCACGAAACGCGCGCCGGCGGCCGGATTAGTCAGCGTTACCGTGGGAGGAACATCCACTGTCACATTGACGACACTGGAGGTCAACGACTGTCCGAAGTTGTCGGTGGCCACGGCGGTCAAGGCGTAGGCGCCGGATGGTACGTTGTTCCAAGCCAGGTTGTAGGGAACATTGGTTACGACACCCAGGCTGGTGCTGCCCGCAAAGAATTCCACCTGGCTGACGCCGGCGGCATCCGCCACCGTGGCGCTGATGGAAATGTTCGCCGGGGCGGTGAGGACCGTGTTATTGGAAGGACTGGTGATGGCAATACCCGCCACGGTGACATTCACGACGGTGGAGGTGGCAACAAGCCCATTATTGTCGGTGGCGCAGGCGGTCAAGGCATAACCACCCAGGGCCACATTGCTCCAGACCAGGCTGTAAGGCGAATTGGTGACAATGCCCAAACTGGTCGAGCCCGAGAAGAATTGAACCTGTTTGATTCCCGCGCTGTCGTTGGCAGTGGCGGTGATGGTGAAATTGCCCGGTCCGGCCAAAACCGCGTTGTTGGACGGGTTGGTGATGGCGACCATGGGCGGCACCAACCCATATTTGGCGTTGAGATAATAATTGACCGTTTCGCGTTCAGCGTCCGTCAACGACCGGTTAAAGACCAACATCTCCGCGATCTCGCCGTTAAAGTAGCTGTCCGTCATGTATACTTCAAATCCGTCATCATACATATAGCTGGTATGCCCGATACACATCCCCTGGGAAAAATCGACGGTATTGTTGTCGGTTTCACTCATTTCATACATCAGTCCGCCATTGATCCAGGCCAACCAGTCGTAAGGTTGTGACGACACCTCATACACGTGATATTCCGTCAGCGGCTGGGTGGGAATTCCTACCGTGTGAACCGTGGTGCTCCCGAAATCATCCCGGATGGTTCCATCCGTGTCGGGATACGTCTTGCGATCGGACAAATCTCCGCCGAATTCCCACAACGACCGATCCGTGTTTGTTCCCGTGACTTTCAACACGACAAAGGCTTCGGCACTGGCCGAACCATCCAGAAAGTGCGGCACGTTGAAAGTGTTGTTCAGCCCGTTAAACTGCACGGCGGGATGGTTGCCAAGCGCGTTGGGCACCCAGATGGGCTGATAGGCCGCCGTGGGTTGCGTCACATGGTTCTGATTACCGCTTTGGTCCGCCCACAGGTTGACGGGGGTACCGGGGTTGTCCTGCAACAGCCCTGAATCCGCTTTCAACCATAGTTTCAACGAGTCAAAGGGTAAACCGGTTCCCTGCAGCGGCGTGGTGGCCTGGGCCACGTTGCAATAGTCCGACCATTGCGCGTTAACGGCCCGCAGCCGGTAATAATACGTCGTTCCCGGCGCCACGTTCGTGTCCACATAGGAAGTGGCGTCGGAGATTTGGGCGATGACCTGATACGTCCAGGTGTTGGTCGCCAACCGCTCGATGCTGATCTGGGTCACGCCGCCATTGAGTTGTTCATCCCAGCTCAGGCTGATCTGGTTGGGTGAAATGGACGTGGCCAGCAGGTTCGACGGCGCGTCCGGCACGGGCGGCACCAGGGAATATTTGCCATTGAGATAGCTGCTGACCGTCATACGTTCGGCGGTCGTCAAGTTGCGGTCAAACACCAGTATTTCTGCAATATCCCCGGCAAAATAGGCATAGTCCTGGAACCATCCACAGATATACCTTTCATAGGGGGACATCCCCAAAAACGGTCCCGCGGCAAAGCTGGGCGTGTTGTTCCCGTTGTAGGTGGACAACACCCGGTTGAACCAAACCTCCCAATCGTTGGTGAACGATGATACCTCATAAATGTGATAGTCGGTCAGTGACGCTGTGGGAACTCCTTCTGACTGGGTTGCCGAACTGCCAAAATCGTCCCGGACGCTTCCATCCGTATCCGGATAGGCCTTGCCGTGCCAGGTGTCGCCGCCAAATTCCCACAGCGACTGAATAACGCGGGGATAATCCGGGACTGCGCGCAACACGACAAAAGCCACGCCGCCAGTCGCCGCACTCATGAAGTTAGGCAGATACATGAAGGAATGTGCCCCGTCAAAATGGACCACCGGACAACCATTCAGCGCCGCCGAAACACATACTGGTTGAGAGTTGGCGGTTGTCTGGTTGGCGTTGTTCCCGTTGCCGCTTTGATCCGCCCAAAGGTTGATTTGGCCGGAAGTGTTGGTCCAGACACCCACCCCCGCCCGCAGCCACAGCGTCAGGGAATCGAAAGGCAAGGTCGATCCGTTGGTCGAGGTGGTTGCCTGCGCCATGCTGGAGTAGCTGGAATATGGCACCTGGAATTGGGTTTGATTGGTGGCCTGCACCCGGTAGTAGTAAGTGGTTCCGGGAGTGAGATGGACATCCAGATAGGCGAGGGTGTTGCTCACCTGGGCAATAACCGTGAACACCCCGTTGCTCGCCAGCGTGCGCTCGATAATGATTTGCGTGTAATTATTTAGGGGTTCATTCCAACTCAAGCTGATCTGGGTGGATGAAATCGCCGTTGCCACCAGATTCGACGGCGTGGGCGGTGTTGTCATGTTCAATCCATATTTGCCGTTGAGATAATTGTTGACCGTGGTGCGTTCATCAGTCGTCAGTCCGCGGTTGAAGACCAGCACCTCGGCAACATCGCCGCCAAACGGGAAGTAATTCTGGCCGAAAGTCAACGGCGGACCCGCAAAACCAACGGGATTGTTGTTGGTCTGAAACAGCAACTGACCGTCGATCCACGCCGCCCAGTTGGTGGCCTGCGACGTAACTTCATAGACATTATATTGATTGAGCGGCTGCGCCGGTACCCCCAGGTTATACATGTTCGCGCTCCCAAAATCCTCAGTGATGCTCCCATCCCCACCCGGATAAAACGGCGGCGTCACCCCTCCCTCGATCCAATACCCATGACTCCCAAGACACCACAATGAACCATTAGCTTGAGTGGACCTTAATACCACAAACGCCTCCCCGGCCGTTGCCCCGCTCATGAAACCCGGCAGGTTCAAATAATTGTTCGTCCCGTTGAAATGCACCACCGGACGATCCCCAATCGCTCCCGGCACCCATACCGGCTGGTTGATTGCCGTCGGCTGTGTTGCATTGTTCCCGTTGCCACTCTGGTCAACCCACAAGTTTACCGGCGTGTTGGTCGGGCCTTGCAGCAAACCGGTGTCGGCTTTCAGCCATATCTGCAGGTTACTCACCGGCATCGCCGAACCCGTGCCGGGGGTGGTCACCTCTGCCACACCCGAATACGCCGACCAGGCCTGAAGATTGATGGCGCGGATCCGATAGTAGTACGTCGTCCCGGCGGTGAGATTGGTGTCCAGGTAAGACAAAGTACTGTTGACCTGGGCTATGACTGAGAATACTCCATTGCTCGTGGTTGCCCGTTCAATGCCAATCTGCGTTGCTCCTCCATTCAGCAGTTCGTCCCAGGTCAGGTTGATTTGTGTCGGAGAGATCGCCACCGCCGTCAAATTGCCCGGCGCCGCCGGCACCGCCGGCACAAAACCATATTTGCCGTTGAGATAATTGTTGACCGTGGTGCGTTCATCAGTCGTCAGTCCGCGGTTGAAGACCAGCACCTCGGCAACATCGCCGCCAAACGGGAAGTAATTCTGGCCGAAAGTCAACGGCGGACCCGCAAAACCAACGGGATTGTTGTTGGTCTGAAACAGCAACTGACCGTCGATCCACGCCGCCCAGTTGGTGGCCTGCGACGTAACTTCATAGACATTATATTGATTGAGCGGCTGCGCCGGTACCCCCAGGTTATACATGTTCGCGCTCCCAAAATCCTCAGTGATGCTCCCATCCCCACCCGGATAAAACGGCGGCGTCACCCCTCCCTCGATCCAATACCCATGACTCCCAAGACACCACAATGAACCATTAGCTTGAGTGGACCTTAATACCACAAACGCCTCCCCGGCCGTTGCCCCGCTCATGAAACCCGGCAGGTTCAAATAATTGTTCGTCCCGTTGAAATGCACCACGGAATGGCCGTTGAGCAGGTTGGTCAGGCAAAGGGGCTGGTTGCCGAAATTATTCTGGTACGCATTATTGTTCCAGCCGCTTAGATCGGGCCAGGTGGCAACTGACGCTCCATTGCCCAGTCCGGCCAGCGCATCAGCGCTCAACCAAAGCGCCAAATTATTGGTGGTAAACAGCGAGGTTATATAAACATTGACGATGGAGGAGGTGGCCATCAGCCCGTTATTATCGGTTGCCACGGCGGTGAGCGCATAATTTCCGGATGGAACATTGTTCCAAACCAGACCGTAAGGTGCGCCGGCCACGATGCCCAAACTGTTCGTGCCCTGGAAGAACTCAACCTGCGTTATGTTTCCAGCTACATCCGCAGCAACCGCCGCCAGGAAAATATTGGTGGGGCTGATGATGAAAATCGAACTGTCCACCGGGTTGGTAATGGCAACCGACAGCGGTGTGACGACAACATTGACAACCGCAGATGTGCTGCTTAGCCCATTGCTGTCCGTCGCCACGGCAGTCAGAAAATAGTTACCCGTTGGAACATTGGGCCAATTGATGCCGTAGGGCGAACTGGTCACGATCCCCAAGCTGTTGGTACCCTGGAAAAATTGGACCTGCGCGACCGTCCCGTCACTGTCATTGGCAACGGCAGCCAAAGCCAGATTGGTCAGGGAACTGATGAAGACAGTGTTATTAACGGGGTTGGTCAGCGCCACGGTTGGCGGAACGTCTACGATTATATTAACGGCGGGGGAAACCGTTGAAAGCCCGTTATTGTCCGTGGCTACCGCCGTCAGGGAACAAGTGCCGGGTACCGGATTTTGCCATAGGAAACTGTAGGGTGAAGAGGTCGCCGCACCCAGATAATTTGTGCCGCAGAAAAATTGAACCTGTGTAACAGTACCGACAGTATCCGCGGCGCTGGCGGTGAGATTAAAAGGTGCACCGGTGGAAATCACCGCGTTGTTCGTTGGACTTATCAGTGCAACCGTCGGTGGCATGTCAATAACCACATTGACGGCCGGGGAATTGGTTACCCGGCCAAGGCTATCAATCACCGCAGCAGTCAACACATTGGAACCTACGGGCGGATTGGTCCACACCAGAGTGTAGGGAGAATTGCTGACGACCCCCAGACTGTGCATCCCCTGGAAAAACTGGACAAGAGACACAGTGCCGCTCGGGTCCCAAGTGCTTGCACCCAGACTGATATTGGAACCGGCCAGGATCACCGTGTTGTTCGCCGGATTGGTAAGGGTCACGCTTAAACTGAAGGCCTTCCCGCCGCTTCCGGCATTATAGATGGCGGTGATTTCATTTGGAGTCAGAGCACGGGAATAAACGGAAAATTCATCCATCAGACCGTTGAATGCCTGATCGGCATACTCCGGCACGGCCAAGATTAGTGATGGTGAGGCAGGAAGGTTGAAGGTGGCAGGCTGGGCTGACTGCAAAACACCATTCGTATAGCAAGAAAGCGTTTGGCCGTCAAAAGTGAGGGCCAAATGCATCCACACTCCAACCGGCAGTATGGGACCTGCTTGCGCACCGCCTAGGACCCCCAGTTGAGTACTGCCGTCCGCATTCAGCAGCCAATTCTCCGAGCCGGAACTCGTCGAGCCCAAAAGCAACATCCAGGCCCGGCTCGAGGGCAACGCTTGTATTTTAATCCAACCTTCTATGGAATGCGGCGCATTCCCATTCGTCAGACCTGTAAAATCGGCTATGTATAATCCACAATTATTGTTGCCATTGAAACTGAAAGCCTGGCCCACCACGCCGTTGGTAAAACCCGCCCCCCCTTGCAAATGGCCATCGTTGTTGCCCAAGCTATCCAGACCGTTTCCTTCCGCCCGCCACCAAGACACCATATCAGACAGGAACGATTTTACAGTTATATTCACCGCAGAAGTCGCCACCAGTCCATTGTTGTCACCAGCTATGGCCGTCAAAGTGTATGATCCCACCGGCGGATTCGTCCAAACCAAGGCATAGGGCGGATTGGTGAAAATCCCCAAGACGTTGTTCCCCTGCCGAAATTGGAATTGCGTCACGGTGCCACCCGCATCCGATACACTGGCACCCAGGTTGATGTTGGAACCGGTTAAAAACCAGGCATTGTCCACCGGATTAGTCAGCGTCACACTCAAATTCGGTGCCTTTCCGGTACAGCCGGTATTGTAAATGGACTGGATATCCGCCGCGCCCAGCGGGTCGTTGTAGATACTCACCTCGTCGATCAACCCGTTAAAATAGTAACTCGACGGTTCGGACGGCCAACCGGAGAGGTTGTTCTGACCAATCCGCCACCAACCGTTCATGTTCTGAGCCGTGGTTGCAAGCTGATTGCTGGCCACCAGGACACCATCTACGTACAAACAGGAGCCCGTGTTCGTGGATATGGTTGCCGCCGCATGATGCCAGGAGCCATCGTTGTAACTGGCTGTGGAATCAGCCATTTGCAGGTCTGAATTGTAAACTCCAAAATGGAGCTGGCCATTGTTGTCCATATATAAATTGCGGTCATAGCTGCCGGGGCTGTTAAATTGGCTGTCACCAAAACCCACGAGGACGCCGCCCTGGGTAGTGGTTGTTTTGAACCAGAGTTCCAAGCTGAAGTTTTGTGGATTGTTTATCTGAACAGAGGTGGCAATAAAGCCGCTGAAACCGTCAAAGTTGAATGCCTGCCCAACTTCACCGGCTGCATAAGTCACACCACCGACGGGTATGCCATGATTGTTGCCGACGCTGTCCAAGGCGTTCCCTTCCGCCCGCCACCAGGACAACATGTCAGCTAACAGAGTTTTTACCACCGCGTTTACCACTGCCGAGGTCACCACCAAACCATTGTTGTCTGTAGCCACAGCCATCAAGACATACGTTCCCGCCGGTGGATTGGTCCAAACCAAGGAATAAGGTGGACTGGTCAGAAACCCCAGGCTGTTCGTTCCCTGGAAGAATTGCACTTGAGTTACGGTACCATCCGCATCCGATACGCTGGCACCTAGGTTGATGCTGGAACCCAATAGGAAAAAGGCGTTGTTCACCGGATTGGTAATCGAAATTGTCAGTGGCACCAGCACTGTCAGCACGGCATTTGAACTGGTCACACTACCCACTACGTTGGTAACGACAACAGAGTAGTTGCCCGCATTGCTGTATTGAACATTGTTTATTGTCAATGCGGTGTTTGTCTGCCCTGGTATGGATGCGCCATTATAAAGCCACTGATAGCTCAACGGGCCAGTGCCTGTGGCTGTTACTGCAAAGGTGGCATTTCCGTTTAAGGCTATTGCCTGACTTTGCGGCTGCGTCGTTATCGATGGTGGAAATTCATTGAGGGCAAGGCCATGAAAGCCACCCGCGGAAACCGTCACTACATTTGCCAATCCTCCTGGAATGTCGCACTGGCCAGCTGAGTCATCTCCCCATGCAACCATCGCGCCGTTTCCCTCGAGCGCCACACTGAAATATCCTCCTGCGGTAATTGCCAAAACATTGGTCAACCCGGTTGGGACATTGGTCTGGCCATAAGTGTTATCTCCCCAAGCCACGACGGTGCCATTGTTCTTAAGCGCCAAACTATGATGTTGACCTTCGGCTATTGCCACCACATTGGTCAAACCGGCTGGAACAGTGGCCTCGCCATATTTGTTACTTCCCCAAGCCACGACGGTGCCATTTGCCTTCAGTGCCAGACTGTTATTATCGCCGTCGGCAATCGCAACGACATTTGTGAGTCCAGTCGGAAGGGAATTGTACCCCCCCCAAAGCACCACAGTGCCATTAGCTAAAAGTGCCAGGCAATCTTCTGAACCGGCGGCAATTGCCACCACATTGGATAGTCCTGTCGGAATATTGAGTTGGCCATAAGTATCATCACCCCAGGCAGTCACTGTGCCATCACCATTAAGCGCCATGCTGTGGTACCAACCTGCGCTTATTGCCACTGCATTTGTCAGAGTAGTGGGAACGCCAGTCTGGCCATAATCGCCTGAGCCCCATGCTGCCACCGTGCCATTTGCCTCCAATGCCAAACTGTCCCATTCACCTCCAGACACCGCAACCACCTCCGTTTGCCCGTCTGGGATATCAATCTGGCCGTAAGAATCGTCTCCCCAAGCAACAACGGTGGACGGGGCGAAAACCCTTAATGTGACATACAGGCTGGTTACTTGGCCGTATATGTTGCTGACTATGACGCTGTATAGTCCGGAATCCGATAATTTAACGCTGGTTAATGTAAGTGAATTAGTGTTTACACCGGATACATTACTGTTGGTATTTAAATTTAGTCCGTTTTTTTGCCACTGATAACTTAGTGTGCCTACCCCTGTCGCTGTTACGGCTAACGTCGCATTCCCGCCAAGTAATACAATCTGATTAGTAGGCGGCACCGTAATTATCGGCGGCAGTAGTATTGTAAGGGTTGCGATGGAACTGGTCACGCTGCCCGCCACATTGGTCACCACCACCGAATAATTGCCCGCGTTGGTGGTCTGAGCGTTGGTGATGGTCAGCGATGTGTTTGTCGCTCCCGTCATGTTTGTCCCGTTGAACAG
>Ga0326727_10005880_pt1 | contig 34375 bp, 32 predicted proteins | sample MB2enrmetagenome_FD_207643 | JGI IMG/M metagenome (GOLD analysis project Ga0326727, IMG submission 207643) | Lab enriched peat soil microbial communities from McLean, Ithaca, NY, United States - MB29MY | ecosystem: Environmental > Terrestrial > Soil > Wetlands > Peat | place: USA: New York...
GATGGAAAGCCCCGGCAGAACTGTTCCTGCCCCAAGGCGCTTTCAACTTCCAGAAGTTCTGGTCAGCTAAAATCAACAATGTTGCACTTGGAACTTGAAAGCGCCCGGCGGAATATCTGCAGTTTGGCATCGAAATTATCTGGATCATCGATCCCGAGCCGCGCATCGCCTACCGCTACGCCGAGGCCGCGCTTGAAGAGGTGCGCAGCGGCGAGTTGACCGTACCGGAAACGCCGATCCGAGTCGTGCTCAGCGAGATGTTCGCCGAGCTGGATCGGGCGTAGAAGATCTCACGACAACTTAACTTACCGCACCACACGGATGTGAAGTTCTTTCAATTGTTTTTCCGTTACGGCGGTTGGCGCTTCGGCCATCAAGTCGATGGCTTTGGCGCTCTTGGGGAAGGCGATGACCTCGCGCAGGCTGGCCGCGCCGGCGAGCAGCATCACAATGCGATCGAGGCCAAGCGCGATGCCGCCGTGGGGCGGAGTGCCGTATTCGAGCGCATCGAGGAAAAAGCCGAAGCGTGCGCGCGCCTCTTCATCGCTAATGCCCAACGAGGCGAAGATTTGCTTCTGCACGTCCTTGCGGTGAATGCGGATAGAGCCGGAGCCGAGTTCGAGGCCGTTCAAGGCCAGGTCGTAGCAGTTGGCGCGCACGCTGGCCGGATCGCTGACAAGGTTGGCCATGTCGGCCTCGAAGGGCGCGGTGAAGGGATGGTGCGCCGGCATCCATTTGGCCGAGGCCAGGTCGTACTCGAACATGGGGAAATCGGTAAGCCACATGGGATGGAAGGCCTGCGAGCCGTCGATAAGATCGGCCGGCGCGCTCCGCGCTCTTGCGTTCCCGACGACTTCATCGGTGATACGGAAAGCGCCATGACGGTCTGCGTACTTCTTTGCCAGCTCGGTGCGGAAGTTACCCGCAGCCGCGTAGACGTTGATCTCGCGTTCCGACAGGCGGCCGGGGAATTTGGTGTCGCTGGCTTTGATATGGTGCGCCGGATCACCGGCGACGATGATGACGAAGTCCGCGTCAACTGCGCCCGCAAGCTCACGCACTTTCGCAGCAGACTCAGGAAAGCTCTTGGCGAGGCGCTTGAAGTCGTCAATGAATTTGGCGCCCTTCTTCTGGTCGAACAGCGGATGGTTGTCCTCGCGCTCCTTGCGGCTGAGCTCGCCCACGTTGGGGATGCGCAGGGCGACCACGGGCAATGCGGGATCGATTTGTAGAGTGGCGAGGGCCGCGTCAGTAAATGCCGGGCGTACATCGGTGAGTCCGGGCAGGCGCAAGTCCGGCTTGTCGGTGCCGAACTGGCGCATGGATTCGTCATAAGTGATGCGAGGAAATGGAATCGGCAAATCGACGCCCGCTGCGGCAAAGCCCGCCTTCATGAACTGCTCGACGACGCCGAACACCGTCTCCTGGCGCGGAAAGCTCATTTCGAGATCGACTTGTGTGAACTCAAGCTGGCGGTCGGCGCGAAGATCCTCGTCGCGGAAGCAGCGGGCAATTTGAAAATAGCGGTCGAAGCCCGAGATCATCAGGATCTGCTTAAAGATCTGCGGCGACTGCGGCAGCGCGTAAAACTCGCCGGGATGAACGCGGCTGGGAACGAGAAAATCGCGCGCGCCTTCTGGCGTGGACTTGGTGAGGATAGGCGTTTCGATCTCGAGAAAGCCCTGCTGGCTCAGGTTGTCGCGAATGGCGAGGGTAATATCGTGGCGCAGGCGGAAGTTGTGCTGCATCTCCGCGCGGCGCAGGTCAACGTAGCGGTACTTGAGGCGGACTTCCTCGTTCTGAATGGCTTCTTCCGCAGGTGAAAACGGCGCTAGGCGCGTGTCATTCAGGACCAGAAGCTCAGTGGCCTCGATCTCGATCTCGCCGGTTTCCATCTTGGGATTGATGGCGTCGGCATCGCGCAGCCGGACTTTGCCCACGGCGGCAACCACGTATTCAGGGCGAACCTGCTCGCCTTTGGCGTGGCCGTCGGGCGTCAGCTCCTTGTCGAGCACGATCTGCGCTATGCCGGAGCGGTCCCTGAGGTCGAGAAAGATGAGGTTACCGTGGTCGCGGCGGCGGTTCACCCAGCCCATCAGGACCACTTGCTTGCCGGCGTCTACCGCGCGCAGCGCGCCGCAGAAATGCGTGCGTTCGAGATTCCCTAAAAAGTCGAGCAATTCCAGTGTCCTTCTACGCGTTTGCCGGCCGGGCGAGGCACCTCGTGCCGTTCTCGTTCCAGGCGCAATGGCGAATGTACGGAACTCCGGGCCTCGTCGGGCTTACCTGGCCAGGACTTGCGCCAGCTCCGCGCGAGGAACCTTTGTTTGTATGCCTGAGGCGAAGTCCTTCACTGTCAGGATACCGGATTGAAGCTCGTCTTCGCCGAGGATGACAATGCGGCGGGCGGTCTTGTCGGCGGCTTCAAAGGACTTCTTCAGGCGAAAACTGCCGTCACCGAGCTCGATTGTGAGGCCGCCACGTCGCAATTCGCGGGCCAGAGCGAGAGCAGCGGAGTTGAGACTTTCGCTGAGCGGGGCTATGTAAGCATCGGCCTTTGGTTGCGTTGACCGTTCGTCGAGTTGGCTCTGGAGAGTGAGGACCAGCCGGTCGAGGCCCATGGCAAAGCCAATGCCGGGGGCTTTGGGTCCGCCGAGGGCTTCGCTCAGGCCGTCATAGCGTCCGCCGCCGAGCAGCGCGTTCTGAGCGCCAAGGCCCGAGTGCGTGAACTCGAAGGTGGTGCGGGTGTAGTAGTCGAGGCCGCGGACCAGGCGGTGATTGAGCTTATAGGGCACGCCGGCCGCGTCGAGGGCGGCGGTGACCTGGGCGAAATGAGCGCGCGAGGCATCGTCGAGCGAGTCGGCGATAACGGGCAATTTGGCGATGATCGGCTGGTCCGCGGGAACTTTACAGTCGAGCACACGCAGGGGATTGGTCACGGCGCGGCGCTGGCAATCTGCGCACATCTGGCCCACGACAGGAATCAATGCTGCGCGCAGTACGTCGTTGTATTTTGCGCGGTCGGCGGCCGAGCCAACCGAATTCAGCTCCAGCGTCCAGCCCGCGATGCCCAGTTCGTCGAGGAGGGTGGCGAGCATTTCGAGAACTTCCGCGTCGCGCAAGGCAGATTCGCTGCCCGCCGACGGAGGGCCGATGACCTCGGCTCCAATCTGCCAGAACTGCCGGTAGCGGCCCTTCATCGGCCGCTCGCGGCGGAACTGCGGCCCGATGTAATAAAGCTTTTGCAACTGGCCGGTCTCCCCCAGCTTGTGCTCGATGTAGGCGCGGACCACGCCGGCAGTATTTTCAGGGCGGAGGGTCAGGCTTTGCGAGGAGTAGAAGAATTGACCCTCAACTTCCTCCACGTCAATCCAAGGGGAGGGCACTGCAGAGAAACGTATCGAACCGGCTTTTCCTTTCGGATATACGAGTCTGCCTCGTTTTTCCGCGGTTAAAGGATTCGCCTGGTATGCATCGACGAGAGCCCTGAGCTGCTCGACTTGACCGATCTCTCCCTTATGTTTGAACTCGACTATTTCAATCACGCCTTCAGAAAGGTCACGAACCACGAGGTCGAATCGGTAATTTCCAACCCTTCCCTCCCTGGAAATGATTTCGACCCGGCTGTTTCTCGACTCAATCCAGGCATCAATCAATGCCTTTTCGTTAAAGCGATCCCGGTCCTCCCACGTGAACATCTCCTTCGAGACGATGTCGGTTTCCTCGCCCACGCTTCGCGCGAAGAGGCCTGTGTCTTCGAAGATGGGTGTGCGAATCTCGTCAAAGTTGTAGCGGGCAAAGACCTGGCGCGCGGTCGCTTCGATGCGGTTCCACAGCGCCGTCTCCGGCGGCAAAAGATCGCGCGTCCCGCGCACAGCTTTTACAGTGGCCATAACTATCTAGTTTAAATGGCTTTTCGATCATCGGACCACGGCAGTGGTAAACTTCGTACCGGAGTTCCCTTTTCATCTCTGAATCGACACAAGGAGGCGCCATGCAGCTTTGGCCAGTCATTGAGCGGATCGAGGAACTCGCAGCCGGGCGACCATTTGGTCAGCTTCCCCAACTCCGCAAGCAACTAAAGAGCCTTGGCCAGGTTCACAGGCAGATTTTCTACTTTGTTCGTTCTCCAAAAACGCCAAAGGCCGAGTGGAGTTACGCATTTCACCGCGGGGGTCGCCACGAGCTGCAGTTCAATGTGGGACTCGAAGATACTGGCCAGGCCTTGAGATATGGTGTTGCCTTCTCGTTCCAGGGAAGTCGGAATCTGACGAGCCTCGACGTTCTTCAGAGATCAGTTGAGCGCTTTAATCAGTTTGTGAGGAGGAATCCGGCATACCTCTCTCGCTTTTCGATGTGGAGCTATGAGTCTGGACGCGGTCGATCGGACCGTTTGGCCGTCCGGCCAATCCCTAAAGAGTTGTTCCGATGGGGTATATTTGTATTCGTCGGAAGTATACAGCCCGCCAGAAGCCAGAGCATCGATTACAGCCGGATCCTTGATGACCTGGATTGGCTCATTCCGTTATATGAGTTCGTGGAAGGGAAAGAAAAGGCGCTGCCGGTCAGACAAACGAAATCCGGGTTCATATTCCAGCCCGGCTGCGCCATCAAGACCTTCTCTGCTAAAGCCACCTTCCGAGCCAGAACCTCAGAAATCGATTTGCGTCACAAGCGAATCCAAAAGGCACTTCACAGCTACCTCGCCTCCCAATTCGGTGCGGGCAATGTGCGAACGGAGCTCTCTGGCTCAGGCACTTTTGTCGATATTGCGGTCCAAAAGGGCAAGAAGCTCTGGTATTACGAGGTGAAGACGTCAATGTCAGTGAAGGAGTGTATTAGGGAGGCGATGGGGCAACTTCTTGAGTATTCGTACTGGCCCGGGTCGCGAAATGCCGAGAAGCTAATTGTCGTCGGCGAAGAGCCGATCGATTCGGATTCCCGGAAGTACATCCTGATCCTTAAGAAGCGATTCAGGATTCCCGTCGAATATCAGCAATTCGTTCCTGACGGCCGCTCAGTGTAAGAAGCCATGGGACTGGGGTGTCTTTGAGTCTACGCCCTCTTCCTGATCGCCTTGCGCAGCGTGCTGTCGATGCGCGTCTGCCAGCCGGGGCCGCTGGCTTTGAAGTGCTCAAGTACCTCAGGCGAAAGCCGCAGGGATACCAGTTTTTTGGTAGGAGTCTTTTGCGGGCCACGCTTGCCGCGCCGAACCACCTTGCCCTTGCGGAGCAGATCGGCCTGAGCAAGCCAGGCGCGCGTGGCCTCGGCGTCGTTCGGATCGTAGGGGCCATCTTCGGGCGCGTAGGGAATCGGGTCGCCCTCTTTATAGGCCAGCACGCGGTCCCAGTCGCTTCTACTTCGTGTCTGCTTCATACTGTTTGCGCTCCTCTCGGCTTGAGTTGCGGAAGGAGATCACGCGCACGTCATCACCGCGCTCGGTATACACCAGGGTCAAGAGCCTGCCCTTGATCACAGCCAGAGCCACGTCCATCATGCGGTATTCGTCCTCACGGCTGGCCTCGTACGTACATTTGTCCGGGTTCTCGTAGATGAGATAAGCGTCTTTGAAGTCGAGTCCGTGCTTCTTCAGGTTGGACTTCCGCTTTGCCTCATCCCAGACGTACACAATTTAATTGTAGATACAATTTATGCCAATTGCAATTCCGGCGAGTGGCAACTTTTGAGCGGTATCTCTCGTAAGCAGGCCCTGCTCCATCAAGATGCGCACGGACGCTACCTTGTGCACGGCAGAGGCGGAGTGGATTTCCACTGGACGCGCAGGATGAATATCCGCGCCGCCGGCTTCGAGTATCAGGACTGGCCCCAGTTCGCCTTCGGCAACATGGCACCACTCAACGTGAGCAGGGGTCCGAGCGCGAGGAACCTTAGCTGAAACAGTCCCGCGTCGCGGTGCGCAACCCACAGTTCATAACAAGTTCCCGGTTTACAGCGCGGCCTCCGATTCGGCGGCGCGTGCGGGACGGCCGACCAGCAACGTAAACAGCGCAATCGGAGCAACCACGAAGCCGGCGATGAGCCGTGGTATGCGGCGGAAGTCGTCGACGAGCGAGCGGCCGTGGTTGGTGAGGAAGACGCCGCGGCGCATCACATAGAGGTGGAAGAGGGCGGAAACAGCGGCAAAGATGCTGACTGCCAGGATGGCTCTGAAAGGAACGGCGGCTCCGGCGGCACGATGCGCAAGCCAGTCGAGAATCTGGGCGAGCGCGGGAACGCCCAAGGCAATGATCAAATTGCCGAGCAGGCGCGAGCGAAGCCCGAGGGCCCTCTGCTGCAGCCCGGCATAGATGCCGGCGGTGAGGGCGACGTAACAGATTTCAACGAGAATGATGGAAAGCCGGCCGTGAGGGCGGGAGCGCGCCAGGGCCGCCAGATAAACGATGGAGCGAGCGGTTGCGCTGAGAAGGGCGCACTTCCAGTTCCAGCAGGAGAAGGCCTGTCGAAGAAAGGGAGAACGGCTGGCGCGGAGCATAAATCCATGGTGAAGGGAGTCTGCGAATGCAGCGTCAAGGGAAGGTTACAGCGGGATTGAGATCGCCGGCGTACCGTAATAAGGTAGATTCCCCCCCGGACTGCAATTTAATCGTGATTTGGATCACAGTGATCGGCCACAGAACTTGGTTAGCCTCAAGGTGAGGGTGCGACGAAGAGTGCGCCCATGACAAAGGAGCAATTTTCCCATGGCTTATGTCGTGACTGATGCCTGTATCAAGGATTTTGTTTGTGTGCCGGAGTGTGCAACCGCCTCTATCGCGCCCCTGGAGAGCGATCCCGCCGCCGCAACGGTATCGCAGGTCTATATCAACCCCGATGAGTGCATCGATTGCGGCAACTGCGCTTCGCTCTGCGCGCAGAACGCGATCTTCGCCGACAACGAGCTGCCCGCCGACAAGGCGGAATTCGCCGAGAAGAACCGCGCGTATTTCAGCTAGGCCGGAAGAGTGATTCACCCAACCGGAATTCCCGCGATCTTGCGATCGTACGGCTCAAGAGTGCTCGTACGCTGCCTGAGGGAGCGTTTGTGTTTTGCGCTTGCGCGCTATAGCATTTTTCGGAATTACTGTAGACCGAAAGCACGTCCTTCAAGTGGCTTTTTCCTCAAGAAAGAGCCACTTTGCACGCTTCTTGAAAAGTCTGCGTTGATTCCGAAAATGCCGTAGTCGCGGCCGACGTGGCTGTACTCGCTCCCTGTGCGCCGGTTTGGCTTGCTTGGGCCGGCGGAGCTGCGTTTGGCGGGGCCGCAATCGTCGGGAGCACAGAAACAGTATTTTTCCCCGAATCCGCGCCATCTGGCGCCAGCGCGGCGATGAGCAAGCGATGACCCTGCGGAACGAAAGAAAGATCGCACGATTTCCTAAAATGCCGTAGAATCTTCTAGCGAAAGCAGCGGGGATGGCTGTTGTCGCGTAAGAAGCGGCTGAATATCATGGACCGTAGACCGTAGGCCGTAGAGCCTGTTCGCAGGTTCTGGCTTCGAAAATTGCAATGTATCCTTTGAATTGCCAGCTGGATAGATGAATGTGTAGAAGGAACCAGCCGGCAAAACGCTGATATCGCGTTTTTTATTGCACGGCGCAGACGAATTGGGGCCCGTCTTTTCCATTCCAAAGAGCTTTTGGAAAGATTCTTAAAACGAAGTCTTCCACCTGACGCGTCAAGCGCAGATCCCGAGCCGGGTCGATGAGCCGGCCGGCGAGGCTGCCCGCTCCGCCCCCAAGGGGCGGCAGTTTAGGGAGAGAGAGATATGAAATCGACAAAAGCTGCGCAAAGCAGCATAGAGAACGGCAGCCTGAGCATTCCGGCGGCAGAAGAGATTATTGAAGAGGCATTGAACGAGCTGGCATATTCGCAGGATCCCGGCATGGCGCGTGCGCTCAGATTTCTGGCGCCTCAGGGGTATCAGGCCATCGTGGAGTTGTGCAGCGAGAACGGCCGCAGCAAGCGCCGCACCGCTTCGGCGGATTCGTGGTCGCCGGAGGAGGACGAGGTACGCATCTATTTTGAGCGCATCGAAGGCGACGAGCCGGCCCCGCGCCTGAGCCGCGCGCAGCGCGCCCCGGCCGGCAACGCAACGGACGAGGAGGACGATGAGCAGGACGCGGCGCTGCCGGCCGATATCGACGCGCGCGTGAAAGAGCTGTGCGCGGCGCTGGCCGAAGCCGAACGCGGCGGCCACGCCTTTATTGCACTCAAATGGTTTCGCGATTCCTTCCTTCCTCGTAAGGCCTTCCGCTGGAACCAGCATCCGGAAACGCGGCAAACGGTACTCGCTGAGGCCATCCAGCGCGGCGTAGTGCTCACCAGCAAGATTGCGAACCCCAAGACTCCGGCGTATCCCACCACCACCATCCGGCTCAACCGCGCCGAGGCAGGCCTGCCCGAGGAGGCGCAGCGCTTTCATCCGGTCGAGGTGCAGGGAGAGCCGGTTGCGGCCGCGATCGATGAGGAACGGGGGGACGAGTGAGCTTCTACTATCTTGAGGCCACGGCCTTCGCCAAGCTGTTTGTGCGCGAGGCGGGCACCGATGCGCTGATCCGGCTGATGGAGAGCGTGGAGGACAACCGCAAACTGATCTCGGCCGCGACGCCGCTGGAGGTCTATGCGGCCATTCGGCGCCGCGAACGGGCCGGCGCCATTACCGCCGAAGACGCCGCATCCGCGCTCGAGACCCTTCGCCTTGAATCCGCGCGCATGGTGCAGCAGCCGCTGAACCCCGGGGTGCTTGAAACGGCGCGTCAACTGCTGGACCGCACCGCATTGCGCTGGCCTGATGCCCTGCAACTGGGCGCCGCGCTCACCGCCCGCGACATGTTCCCCGGCACCGCGATCACTTTTGTCTCTACCTCAGCTCATCTGCTGGATGCAGCCAAAAACGAGGGTCTGGAGACACTGGACCCGGCCACCGCACCGGAACCGGCGGAAGTGGCGAAGGACGCCGAATAGACAGGAAGCGCCGGTTGCCATTCGAAGCAGGAACCGGATTTGCGGTGCTCTGCAAATTCATTGAATGAACAGACCCTGGCGTTATTCCGCGACCTCTTCGGCTTTGGGCAAATCCGTCTCTTTGTGCTTTCCCTGCTCCAGTTTGCCGCCATGACGCCGATCCGACTGCAACAGGAGGAAGGCGAAAATGAGCCCGGCCACGCCGAGGCACGCAAACATGATCTGGGTCGCGGTGTAGGTTCCGGTCGCGTCGCGGAGTTTGCCATTCAGGAGCGGGAATAGCCCGAGGCCCATGTTCTGGATGGCTGTCATCAGGCCGAAGGCCGTGCCCACGCGCTTCTCTTCCACCACGAGCGGAACCGATGGCCACATGGCCGCGGGAACCAGTACGAACGCTGCGCCGAGCACGATCATGCTGGGGACTGGATTCCAGTGGGTGATGCCCATGATGAGGTGGGCGGGAATCAGCATCAGGGAGCCCACCACCATCAGCGTGGCCCGCTTGCCGATGCGGTCAATCAGATCGCCCGCGAAGGGCGCGAACACCATGGACGCGAAGATGATGATGCTGGTCATTCCCGGCGCCGTCGAGAACATGTGCAGGAAGTTCGAAAAGATCTGGGCCAGGAAGCCGCCTGTGCTCTCGCTGACCAGCGGGATGCCCCACTTGTCATGGAACATGTCGGTCGCCAGAGCCGTGAAGGGAAAGATCGCGCTATAAAAAGTGACGCAGAGCAAGACAACGTACCAGTAGGAAGAGTTGAACTTCCGAATATCGGAGAGGACGATTTTATCGCCGCCCTCCGGCTTCGGCAGCGCCAGCACCTTCTCGCCATGGAGGTCCATTACGTTGTAAACCACGTTGCAGAGCACGGAAAATAGGCAGAAGCCCGCCGCCGCCCAAAGCGCGATGCGGTAGCTGCCGAAATATTGGGAAATGAGTTCTTCAGTGTTGAAGCTGAAAAGCGTCCCGACGCGGCTGATGGTGAGAGCAATGCCGAAGGCCAAGGCCATCTCCTTGCCCTTGAACCACCGGCTGATAATGGCGCTTTGCACCACGATCAGGGTTTCAGAACCGGCGCCGAAGATCAGCCGCCCGGCGAAGAGCTCCCACAGGGAGTGGGCGAGGGCTACGATGACAGCGCCCACCAGGACCAGCATGCAGAACAGAAAGCTCGACCGGCGGGGGCCCAGCTTGTCGTAGAGCATGCCTCCGAAGAAGACGATCAGGATGGCCGCTACCGAGTACGCCGTGTAGAGATTGCCGATGGCGCTGCGATTCAGATGGAGAGCCTCGATGAGCGTGGGCGCGAGGGCGCCGATGCTGTCGTAGGCGAAGTAGCTTCCCAGCACCAGCAGGCTGATGAACATCAGGATGGTGAAGCGGTAGGGGCGCCGGGATGGATGGAAGAATCCCACGGATTCCGGAGCTGCAGTCTCGGACGCGGATGGGCGGCGTGCTGGCTCTGACGGTGATAGATCGGACATGAAGGCGAGTCTCCCGGAAGCACGGCGGAGCCTCGAATCGATGCACCGCGAGGGCGGCGTGAGGCCCGCAACCTCGAAGATAGCAGACGGCAGCCGAGCTGGCGGAAAACTCGGAATCTCGCTCTGCGCGGGCCTTAGCTTCTTCGTCCCTACGATGCTGGCGCGGCGCAAGAACTTGAGCGGAGCCTACTCCTGCCGGAAGCGGTTGGCCTCCTCGAATTCGTCGCGCAACTCGGGGGTGCGCAGATTCTCGCGCAGGCGGGTGAGGCGCTGCTCCAGGGCCAGCAGCGCGCGCTCAACGGCTTCGGTGTTGGTGTGAGCGATGTCGCGCCACATGGAGTAGGGGCTGGCGCCGAGGCGCGTCATCTCGCGCAGGGCGCGGCCACCCACGTCTTTGAGCTCGGGCGCGCCGCCGACTTCTTCATCAAGCAGCGCGCTGAGCGCCGTGGCCGTAAACTGCGGCAGATGGCTGACCCACGCGACCAACTCGTCGTGGCGGACGGGGTCGAGATCGATGATTTTGGAGCCCATGGCGGCGACCCACTCGCGCCAGCTTTTCACTAACTCGCCCGCGTGCGGGGAACGTTCGGCCGCGGTATCGTCAGTAAACAGCCAGACCGCGCCGCGAAAGAGGTTGGCGTCGGCGAGCGCCGCACCGCCGCGCTCTTTGCCGGCCATGGGATGGCCGGGAAGAAACGCCGCGCGCTCGGGAATGTTGTAGAGCCGCGAGGCGGATTCACAGATGATGCGCTTGGTGCTGCCCACGTCGGTGACCATGTTTTCGGAGCCAAGCACGCCGGCCAGCTTCTCCATGAAATCGAGCGTGGCGTAGATCGGCACGGCGAGAACGCTGACCTGGCTCGCGCGGGCGGCTTCCAACGGGTCGGCAGCAATGGAATCGATGGCGCCCATTTTCAGCGCGACCTGCCCGTGCTCAGGGCTGCGGTTCCAGCCCGTAATCGCGCCCTTGAATCCAGCCGCGCGCAGGGCGAGGCCCACCGATGTGCCCAGCAGGCCCGTGCCCAGAATGGCGATGCGCGAGATCATAAGTAGCCAGTCAGCGAGTTAGCAAGTTAGCAGGTCAGCCGTTTAGCGGAAAACGCATCGAAGAACCTTGCAGCGCCCCGCGGGTCCATTGATCAGTCATGCGACACCTTCGCCGCCGACTTGCTGACTCGCTGACTCGCTTCATCTTACAGCGTCCGGCCAACAGCCTCCGCAATCACGCGCAGTTCGGCGACTAGCTTTTCAAACTGGTCGAGGTAGAGCGTCTGCACGGCGTCGGAGACGGCTTTATCGGCGTTGGGGTGAATCTCCATGAGCAGCGCGTCGGCTCCAGCGGCTACAGAGGCCTTGGCCATGGCGGGAACCATGTCGCGGCGGCCGGTACCATGCGAGGGATCGGCGACCACGGGCAGGTGCGTGAGCTTTTTCAGCACCGGAATGGCCGAAATGTCCATGGTGTTGCGCGTGGCGGTTTCGTAGGTGCGGATGCCGCGCTCGCAGAGGAGGACATCGTAGTTGCCTCCGGAGAGGATGTACTCGCTTGAAAGCAGCAACTCCTCGACGGTGGCGGCGATGCCTCGCTTGAGCAGGATGGGCTTGCGCACCTGGCCCAGTTCGCGCAGCAGGTTGAAGTTCTGCATGTTGCGCGCGCCCACTTGGAAGCAATCCACGAATGGCAGCATCGGTTCGATCTGCGCGATTTCCATAACCTCGCTGACGATTCCCAGGCCGTTGGCGTCGGCGGCTTCGCGCATCACTTCGAGGGCGGGAATGCCGAGTCCCTGAAAGGAGTAAGGCGAGCTGCGCGGTTTGAAGGCGCCTCCGCGCAGAAAGCCCCCACCCGCTGCCTTGACGCACTGGGCGATGGCGAAGATCTGTTCGCGGTCCTCTACGGCGCAGGGGCCGGCGATGACGGCGACCTGCTGGCCGCCGATCGTGGCGCCGTTCGGAAACTCGATGACCGTACCTTCAGGGCGAAACGCGCGGCCGGCCAGCTTGTAGGGCGCGCTGATGCGGTGGACGTGGAGCACGCCCGGCAGCATTTCGAACTTGGTCAGGTCAAGGCCGGCGGTAGGGCCTACGCCAGCCAGGATGGTTTGCATGGACCCGGTGGTTCGGTGCACGTTGACGCCCAATTCTTCCATGGCAACGACGACGGCATAGATCTCTTCTTCTGTGGCCTTCTCCTGCATGGCGACAATCATTTTCTGTTCCCTGTCTCGGGCGCTTGCCCGGGGTCCCCAGCGACAGGTTCAAAACGCTGGGGTTTCGGTGCGTCCGCGGCGTGGCCCTGCAGCCTGCCCTCGGATTGGGCGGCCAGGGCGTTCTTTTCTGAAGCCAACTCGTGCCTTTGCAATGCCCGCATCACGTCGAGGATACGCTCGTAGATATGCGTCATCTCGATGTCGGGCAGCGGACCCTTGTTGGCCGCACGCACGCTGGCGTAAATGATTTTTTCGCGATCCGGCTCGTAGACCGGAAGCGAAGAGGCGGCTTTCAAATGGCCGATCATCTGCGCGACGCGTGCCCGCTCGCTGATCAGCTCAACGAGCTGGCGGTCCAGGACATCGATTCGCATTCGCAATTCTTCAATGGTCATTGCATCCTCGAGTCAGCTTCTAGCTTCTAGCTGGCAGGTATCGGTCGCCGGTTCTCAGCTGTCAGTTCCATTGTGCCGATACGAGTCCCAACGCCTCAGGTCGGCACCGGACAGACCGATCATTGATAACTGTTTCTTTCACCGGGCCAGCGCAGCGTGAGGCAAGCGCAGGCCCGACAGCATTTTCTTGAGATCAGCGCAATCGAAGCCGCCTCCCTCAAGCCGGCGCGACCATCAGGGAGCGGCGGCGGCGGCCTTCGTCGTCTTCAAAGATGGCATTTTATCTCCGAAAATGCTCGTGATAAATCGAGCCACTGCGCCGGGCGCCGTTTCCGGCCCAATCTCGGAAGTTGCCCGCTCAATCAGCTCGACAATCGCGCTGCCAATCACCGCGGCATCCGCGAACTCCGCCACCTGCGCGACGTGATTCGCATTGGAGATGCCGAACCCCACGGCCACCGGCAGCTCAGTCCATCGCCGGATGCGCGCGACCAGCGCAGCGGCATCGGCGGCCACGCTCTGCTGCGTTCCGGTGACACCCACGCGTGAAATGGCGTAGACAAAACCTTTGGAGTGGGTGGCGATGGCCTCAAGGCGCGCATCGGGACTGGTGGGCGCGGCAAGAAAAATCGGCGCGAGTCCTACACGGCTCATTTCGGCGAGGTATTCGGCGGCTTCTTCGACGATCATGTCGGTGGCGAGAACGCCGTCTACGCCGGCAGCGGCTGCTGCGTCGGCAAATTTGCTCATGCCGTAGCGCAGAATCGGATTGAGATAGCTGAAAATCACGAGTCCGGCGGCGGGCCGAACCGCGCGGATTTCGCGCGCCAGGCCGAGCACGTCCTTGAGTCGCGTTCCGCGGGCTAGGGCGCGCTCCATCGCGCGCTGGATGACGGGGCCGTCGGCCAGCGGATCGCTGAACGGTACTCCCAGTTCGATCACATCCGCGCCCGCATCAATGGCCGCAACCGCAATCTCTCGCGTCGCCTTGAGAGACGGGTCGCCCGCAGTCAGGTAGACGACTAGACCCGGCTTGTGTTTGAACAGTATCGGCATCGACGTGCGATCAGGCTCCCTGAATTTTCAGCTCGCGGGCCAGGATGCCCATGTCCTTATCGCCGCGTCCTGAGAGGTTCACCACCAGTATTTCATGGGCGGGGAGCGTGGGAGCGATGCGGATGGCCTCGGCCACGGCGTGGGCGCTTTCGAGCGCGGGCAAGATGCCCTCGGTGCGCGCGAGCTTGACCACGGCGTCGAGCGCGGTGGCATCGTCGCATGAGACGTACTCGGCGCGGCCGGAGTCGTGCAGAGCGGCGTGCTCGGGGCCGATGGAGGCGTAGTCGAGACCCGCAGAGACGGAGTGCGTAAGCGCGATCTGGCCGTCTTCGTCCTGCAAGACGTAAGAATATGTGCCTTGCAGAACGCCCGGCGCGCCGCCCCGGAAGCGGGCTGCGTGCTGGCCCAGCGCCGTGCCGCAGCCTCCGGCCTCGACGCCGATGAGCCGCACCTCGCGGTCAGCGATAAACGCATAGAACGCACCGATGGCGTTCGATCCGCCGCCGACGCAGGCGATGATGGCCGTGGGCAGCCGGCCCTCATTCTCGAGGATCTGCTGCTTCAGCTCCTTGCCGATGATGCGCTGGAAGTCGCGCACCATGGTGGGGTAGGGATGTGCGCCGAGAGCGCTGCCGAGGAGATAGTAGGTGGTGCGGACGTTGGTGACCCAATCGCGCATGGCCTCGCTGATGGCGTCTTTCAGCGTCTTCGAGCCGGACGAGACGCCGCGAACCTCGGCGCCGAGCAGGCGCATACGCAGCACGTTCAGCTCCTGGCGCGCCATGTCCACATCGCCCATATAGACGACGCATTCCAGGCCCAGCAGCGCGCACACCGTCGCTGTAGCTACGCCGTGCTGGCCCGCGCCGGTTTCGGCAATCACGCGCTTTTTGCCCATGCGCTTGGCCAGCAAACCCTGGCCGAGCGCGTTGTTGATCTTGTGCGCGCCGGTGTGCAGCAGGTCCTCGCGCTTGAGGTAGATTTTTGCGCCGCCAAGCATTTCGGTCAGCCGCTTGCAAAAGTACAGCGCTGTGGGGCGGCCGGCAAAGTCGATGAGGAGCGAAGAGAGTTCGGCCTGAAAAGCGGCATCGGCTTTGGCAATTTCGTATTCGCGCTCGAGCTCGACGAGCGCGGCCATGAGCGTCTCCGGCACGTAGCGCCCGCCGTAGACGCCGAAGCGGCCGGGGCGCGACTCAGAGGGACTTGCCGGGAGAATGATGGACGCCATAAGGAGCTCCTGCTCAGTTGCCCAAAAAGACAGAGAACTCCTTAGTGTACTAGGAGGCGCGCAACCGTCATGCCGGCTTCTGCTTCTGCCTCAGGTCGCAAAGCATGTCGGAGTGAATGTTCAGCCCGATATTCGTCAGGTTGTAGAAGTGTTCGCTCGCCACGAGCCAGACAATCTCGCAGATCTGCCGCTCGGAATAGTGCTTCGCCAAACGGGCGAAGGTTTCCGGCTGCACGATCCTGAGGCGCGTCAGCTCGGTCACGTAGTCCAACAACGCGCGCTCGGCGTCGCTGAACAGCGGGCTCCTCGCGTAATCGTCGAGCGCATCGAACTTAGCTTCACGCATGCGGGACTTGATAACGAACAATCGGCCGATATCGATGCAAAACTCACACACGTTGATCTGCGCCACGCGCTCGCGAACCAGCATCTGCGTCTCGGCCGGGAGCTCTAGCCTCTTGTCGAGCTTGCTGATCTTCCCGGAAAACATGCCAAAGGCGAGCGGCATGCGCGCGGCAAACACCTTGAGCGGTGTCATGACCTTGCCGAATTGCCGCCGCGACATGTTGTAGACGAACTTCATCATCGGGCTTGCGGGGTTTTCGATAGGGGGAAGAAATGTAGCCATGGGTAACCCTCCGGGGATTCTCTCTGAACACTTTGATGATTGCGGAGAGGAATTCGGCGCGTCCGCATCCATCGAGGATTTACGTCTGATCGGGAGGAAAGGTTACTTCTGAGCCGCCCGCGCGTTGGCGATAAACGCCCGCACCTTGGCCGCATCTTTCCGCCCTGGCGCAACTTCCACGCCGCTCACCACATCCACGCCCCAGGGACGCAGCGCGGCGATGGCGTCGGCGACATTATCCGGCGTGAGGCCGCCGGCTGCGATGCACTTACGTGCGTTTGCAATTTGGAAGAGAGTAGTGGCGGCCAAGTCCCAATCAAAGGCAATTCCAGTGCCTCCGGTGGCCGTCCCCGTGCGCGAGTCGATGAGGAAGGCGTCAATCTTTGGATCGGAAAAGCAGGCCTCAGGAGCTAAGGCACCGGGGGGTTCTGGGCTGCCCATGTACGGGCTGATGCCCCTGCCCTTCGCGTCTCCTGATTGCAAAAGGTCGAAATGCACGGTGCGCACGATTCTCAAAGCCGGGCCGAAGCGGACGCGAAGCTGCGCCGCCAACCCGGCTGGGGCGTCGAAGTGCAGTTGCACGCCGGTCAGCCCCGCCGCTTCCACCGTGGCCGCGATCTCATCAAACCCCGCATCGACAAACACCCCGATTTTTTCGAGCGCCGTCGGCAGTTGCAGCACAATCTGCGCTGCCTGTTGCGGAGTCACGCGGCGCGGACTGGGCGCAAAGACGAAACCCACTGCATCGGCCCCGGCTTCGGCGGCGAGTTGCGCGTCTTCAATCGTGGTGTTGCCGCAGATTTTGATCCAAATCTTTGTGAGGCTCATGGCTTGCTCGCGGCGCCCTTCAATAGCTCAGCCAGCGCCTCGCCTGGGTCGGGCTGGCGCATCAGGCTCTCGCCGATGAGGAAAGCATCGAAGCCGGCGTGGCGCAGGCGCGCGATGTCATCGGGCATGGAGATTCCGCTCTCGGTCACGCGCACCACGCTCGGCGGAATACGCCCTACGAGCGCGAGCGAGGTTTCCTGGCTCACATCGAAGGTCTTCAAGTCGCGGTTGTTCACGCCGATAGCGTCGGCGCCCGACTCACCCAGCGCGCCGAGCACGCGATCGAGTTCGGCAGAAGTGTGGACTTCAACCAGCACATCGAGCGAGAGCGAGTGCGCGGCCTGTGCGAAGCGCTTGAGCTCGGCATCGGTGAGCGCGGCGGCGATGAGCAGAATGGCGTCAGCGCGGTGGGCCCGGGCCTCGACGATCTGGTACTCGTCGATCATGAAGTCTTTGCGCAGGCAGGGCAGCGGCGTGGCGGCCGAAGCCAACTCCAGATTGCGCAGGCTGCCCTGGAAGTAAGGCTCGTCGGTAAGCACGGAGAGTGCGGCTGCGCCACCGACACGGTAGCGGCGGGCCAGCCAGGCGGGGTCGAATGCGGCGCGGATCAGACCTTTCGAGGGCGAGGCCTTCTTGATCTCGGCGATGACGGCGGGCCCGGTTGCGGCCTGGCGGCGCAGTGCGGCAGCCCAGCCGCGGGGGTGGTGCTGGGCGGCGCGTCGCTCCAATTCGGCCACGGGCACACTGGCTTTGGCCGCTGCCAGCGAGGCGCGCGTCGAGGCCAGAATCGTAGCCAGAACCGTGTCGGTGCGGGTCGTCATGTGCTGAGTAGAGTATACGGGGAGTGAAGTTAGGATCTCGCAACGTGCGTGGGCACGCCGTCCGCAACCAACTCGCGCGCGGCCTTGCGGCCGAGGCGGATGCAGTCGGGAACGCCGATGCCGTCGTAGGCGTTGCCGGCCAGGCGCAGTCCGGGCAGCGCGGCCACATGCGCGGTGATGCGCTGCATGCGTTCCCTATGACCCACGGCGTACTGCGCCATGGCGCCGCGCCAGCGCGAAACCTGCGCGTGCTCGGGCTCGACGGCGGGGCTGAACGTGCTGGCGCCCAAAATCTCGCTCATCTCGCGGCGGACGATGGCGATCAGAGTGTTGTCGGTCTCCGCCAGCAGCTCGTTGTGCTTTATCCCGCCCAGGAAGGCGCGGAAGACGGCCTTGCCCGGTGGCGTGCGGCCGAGAAACTTGCGGTGCACAAAGGTGCAGGCCAGTATGGAGCGGCCCTCGACAGCCGGAACCAGGAAGCCGAAGCCTTCGGGGAGCCGGCCGATGCTGGCTTCGTCGTACATCAGGTTGACGGTGATGGATGAGGAGTAAGGGATGGCGCCGAGATCGCTGCCGAGCACGGGATCGGCCGCGGCGAGCAGAGGACCGGCTGCCCACGCGGACGCGGCCACGATGAGCGCGTCAAACTCGTCGCGCACGCCCCCGGCTTCAACGGTCCAGCCTTCTTCCGTCTTCTTAATCGCGCTCACCGGCGCTGCAGTGCGCACGCTGGCGGGGTTGAGCCGCGCGGCGATTCCTTCGACCAACTCACTCATACCGCCGCGCAGTGCTGTAAAGATGGCGGGCGCCACGCGCTTCGGGCTTTTCGAGGAGTTCTTCGCCATTGCGCGCATTTTGTTGTGCGCAGCCAACATGCCGCGTGTCAGCGATCCGTACTTCGTCTCCATTTCCACCAGGCGCGGCAGCACGGTTTGCGCGCTGAGTTGCGCGGCGTCGCCGCCATAGATGCCGCTAAGCAGCGGGTCGGCAAGCCGGTCGACGGCCTCCTGGCCATAGTGGCGCTCGACAAGCGCGGCAACGGACTCGTCGTGTCCACTCGGGCGCGGAGGGTGCAGCAGCTCAAGCGCCATGCGCACTTTGGTGCGAAGACCGAAGAGGCGCGTGAGGGCCGTGGGGATCAGTTTAGTGGGAATTAGAAACATGAGCCCGTCGGGCAGCGCCACCAGGCGGTTGCGGACGACGATATAGGTTTTGCGCGCGGCGTCGTTCGAGGGAATCAGATCGGCGTCAATTCCCAATTCGCGGCAGAGTTCGGCCGCCGCAGGCTTTTCCGTGAGGAAGGAGTCGGGCCCGCGCTCGAGCACGGCGCCGTTCACGATCTCCGAGGCCAGCGAGCCGCCCAGCCGGGGCCGCGCCTCATAGAGTGTGTACTCAACCTCCGCGCCCGCCGCACGCGCCTTTTCCAGCTCATAAGCGGCTGCTAGCCCCGCTATGCCTCCGCCGATGATCGCAATCCGCATCCTCTGGCCCTATTCCATCTTTACAGCATCTGCCGTTTTACGCGAGTGCATAGTAAAGACGGACGGATCTTTCATCTCGGCGGAGAGAGGAACAAACACAGACGCCGGCACGCAGGCGTTTGCCTGGAAGATTGTGTTGAGTCTTACGCGCTGTTCTCCGCGGCCCGTGCGCCATGCGAGCTGGGCGAAACTTAAAGCCTGACCAGCGTCCCCGGCTCGACCGGATGGCTGAAGGCTTCTGCCTGTTGGTCCAGTTCCGGGTCCCAGTTCTTGGGCTGGTAGATGCAGCAGGGTTCCTGGGCCAGCGGATCGCCGGTGACAGCGTAGGCGCGGGCGCGCGACCCGCCGCAGATCTCCTTGAACTCGCAGGCGCCGCATTTGCCTTCAAGCTTGCCGGTGTCGCGCAGGGCCTTGAAGATGGGCGCGTTGCGGTAGATATCGGCCAGCGGAGTCTCGCGGATATTGCCGGCGTGGATGGGCAGAAAGCCGCTGGGATAGACGTTGCCGACGTGCGAGATAAACATGAAGCCTTTGCCGTCGTTGACGCGGCGCGTGGTCCAAGCCATGTTACGAGTTTTGGCATCTGCTGTGGGGGCCCCAGGCTCGTAGGCAGCTACTGCGGCCGGGCGGGCTGCACCGGGATGGCCGTGGCCGTGCCCCATCTTTCGCTCTTCCAGGTTGTGCTGCAGCAGGTAGCGGCGATAGTGCATGGCTTCGGTGGTCTTGATCTGGAAGTTGGCGCGCTGCGAAAGCTCGTGAATCTTGGCGAATACCTGCTCGAACTCTTCGCCTGAGAGCAGATCGTCGAGCTGGCCGCGGCCCACAGGCACCAGGAAAAAGACATTCCACATGACGATGGCGAGCTTTTCGAACAAGTTACAGAGGTTGTCGAGGTCGTTCACGTTGTGGCGGCTGATCGTGCTGTGCACCTGGATGGGAATGCCAGCCTCGTTTGCCCACTCGATGGCCTGGATGGTGCGCGCCCATGCGCCGGGCAGGCCGCGGAAGGCGTCGTGAATCTCGGGGGTCGAGCCGTCGAGCGAGATGCCGAGCCGCACCAAGCCGGCCTCTTTCATCTGGAAGATGGCTTCGCGCGTCAGCAGCGGCGTGGCGCTGGGAGTGACCGCAACCTGCACGCCTTTTTGCGCGGCGTAGCGGATCAACTCGAAGAGATCTTTTCTTTTCAACGGATCGCCGCCGGTGAAGACGAAGATCGGAATGTGCATTTCGGCGATCTGGTCGATGAGCGTCTTGCCTTCGGCGTTCGTCAACTCGTCAGGATGCGGGATAGGCTGCGCGGCGGCGCGGCAATGCTTGCAGGCCAGGTCACAGGACTGCGTGATTTCCCAGATGGCGAGGAAGGGCGATTCGTCGTAGTTGATCCCGCCGCGGGCGGGAATGTTGTGCATCGGCTCCATAAAGACCTCCAACGGAAGCACAGCAGGCCGCGCCCGGAAACGATCCAGGACCTGGGGACAGGGCCATGATTCCGGTCTAGAAGAACAGTTTTGACTTGGCTTGGGCTGTGATTGAGATCACTTTAAGTGCCCTAATTGGCACGTTGGAGCCGTGGCGCTGGACAAAATCGGGAAACGGGAAGACAATTTTGTCACTTGCAAGACAATCTGCGAACCCCGCGTTTAGAGTGGCTTTGCGGGAAGGCTGAGAACGTGGAGCAGGGCTCGCGGATCGAGAAAAGGTGAGAAGGATCACCCTTTCCTGTGCGGCCAAACACCGCAAAATGTGCAATGAATCTGCAATCGTTTGAACGCCCTAATAGGAGGTTCCCATGGCAGCCGTCCTGAAGCCAAGTTGGAGTAAACCCTCCATCATCCTCTTTGCCGCTGAGATACCGGCCAACGAAAAGGCCTTCGCGTTTGCACTTACGCAAGCCAGGGAGTTCGGTTCCGATCTCATCCTCTTTCACGCTTATGACACGCTGGTCGTGGCCGCGTCGGAGACTTCGGGCATCCGCTACTACGACTATGCCGCGGCGGCTCGAAGCGAGAAGCAACATCTGGAACCTCTCGCGAACCGCGTTCGGGAAGCGGGCCTCGCCTGCGAGGTTGTGGTGCGGCCGGGGCTGCCCGCCGACGAGATTCTGGCCTACACGCGCGAGCGGGAGATCGACCGGATCGTGATGGGCACGCACTCTCCGGGCCCGATCGGCAAGCTGCTGGTGGGTTCGGTGGCCGAGGCGGTATTGCGCACGGCCAATTTGCCGGTTTATATCATTGGCCCGGACGTGGTGGACGGCAGCTACCGCAACTTTGCCACGCGCACCATTCTTTGCGCCGCCAGCTTGCACGAGGCCAGTACCGTGGTGGCCGCGTTTGCCGCGGAACTGGCCGCGCAGCACGGCGCAAGGCTGATCCTGCAGCATGTGATCCGGCCCCAGGACCGTGCGGAGTTTTTCGCCGGCCGCACGCTGGACGAGGTGGAAGCGGGCATGTTGGCTCTGGTTCCCGGCAAGTTGCAGAACCAGGTTGCGATCCAGACCATTGTGGTGCCCGGCGACCCCACCGAAGAGTTGCTTTACCAGAGCAATGCACAGCAGGCCGACCTGATTGTGCTGGGCGCGCAGGGTGCTTCGGCCTTTGCCGCCATCACGCGGCACGGCGTGGTCTACAAGGTGCTGGCGCACGCGCACTGCCCGGTCATCACGCTGTCGCCGGTTGTGCTGGCCGAGTGCGGATCGAAGTCAGAAAAGCTGCGCCCGGCTGAAGCCTATATGGCCGGAGTGTTCTAGCGCCGCCTTCTGCATAAAGCTGATCACTGCGGGGTGCACTTGAGGCGTGCCTTCGCATCCAGCAACCCAATCTGCCGATTCCTGCGCGTGACGCAGTGACCATTGGCACGCGGCATGCCGCTTCGTGCAGCGCCCTAACGCAAAACCAGAGCCACTGTACCCCGAAGCCTTCATTGCCAGGTTAATGCGACCAACAGGGGAGCAGCGACGTTCGAAGGATCCGAACAGGGGCGCATCAACTCTGGTTTTGCCGTAATTCAAATGACACGCAGCAAAAGCAAAATGACGATGACGGCCAGGATCAGGCTGATGCCGCCCCCACCGTAGTAACCCCATCCCGGTCCCATCCGGTATCCACCATACCCGAATCCAAAGATCAACAGGATGAGAAGAATCAGCAGTAGCATGTCGCTCTCCTTCGAGCAGCCGCGTGCGTAATGCCGCGCTCACACTGGCTTTCTGCTGTGATGCCGAATCAACGGGCAAGGCTGCTCGCGGCGTTGCAGAAATACCGCGCACAGTTCCCGGTGTTCGACTTTACGTCTGTGTCCAGGCACTACCACTTCCTGAAAAATTGCGGGCGAAGAATCACGCCGAGCGAATCACGTCGATTCAGCACGGCACACGCGCCGCTCAGATGCACTCAACCTTGCGACGGTTGCATCCGAGCGCAGCTTTCTGCGCGTGTTCCTGCGCTGATCGCGCAATGATTCGCTCTCTACGCGGGCGAACAACCCGCATCAACCGTATTGCGTCAAAGATTCACTGTGGACGGAAATCAATCATCAGGAGGCGAGCGGTGCTTTGGACAATCTTTGTCGTTCTTCTCGTGTTGTGGCTTCTGGGAGTAGTTTCTTCCTACACGCTCGGCGGATTTATCCACATTCTGCTCGTGATTGCTCTGGTTGTGTTATTGATCCAGTTGCTCAGCGGGCGGCGGCCGGCATTGTAGCAAGGCAAGCTGTGCACACATTTCGCCCCGGTGAGCTAAAGGGCGCCAGATGAACTGAAAACAGAACACCACGGAGGTGGAATCATGAATAAGGATCAAGTGAAAGGCGCAGTCAACGACGCGGCAGGACGAGCGAAGCGCCAGGTGGGTGAATGGACAGGCAATACCGACACCCAGGTGGAAGGCTCCGTGCAACAGGCCAAAGGAAAAGCCCAGAAGGCCTGGGGCAATGTGAAAGAAGCGGCGAAGGACGCGCAAACTGATGCGGAGCGCGAGAAAGAGGCGCAACGCGAACGGGAGCGCGAGCGGGAACAAGCGCACTCAGGGCGTAACCGCTAGGAAGGGTTCAGGGCTACGGCGTCAGGGCCTTGGCGGAACGCGAAAGGTTCCGAACGCCGGTCCCCTTAATGCACACCTAACTTAAACCTGATACAGGACCGGGAGAAAGGTCAAAAAACGAGAGCGGACGACGGAGTTTCAGAAGCGCACAGTGCTCCAGACTTGCTCGTCCGCTCTCCGTGTTCAAGCTTTGTTCGACGAATCGACCACTGCGGCCGAGCCCAAGCCTCTTAGGAAATTCATTCAAGACTACGAAATTCAAGACTACGAAAAAGGACCAGCGATGAAAATTGCCGGTGTAATTCTGATGCTCATAGGGGTTGCCGCACTTATTTACGGCGGTTTCACTTATACGACTCACAAGAAAGCCATCGATATGGGTCCTGTTCAGATAGACCGGGCACAGCATCACAATGTGCCCATGCCCCCGGTGATGGGGATTGCGTTCCTTGCGGGCGGCGGCCTGCTTCTCTATTTCGACGCCAGGGGCGGCCGTTGAAGTACAGTTCCGCGGGCAGGCGGCCACTCCGCCTGATCTGGAGCCCCGCATTGAGGATGCGGTATACTTGGCGCAGCGGGTGGCAGGTTCATGCTGCCCCCCACGTGAGGTGCGTCTTCCACAGAGACTCCGGCTCACAGAGGTCCGACGTTCCGCCATCCCAGACAACACGGTGGCGTGCGGTGGTTCGCGTGCTCCGAAGTCCCATGGATAGTTTGAGTTGCGCCCTCCTTCCCTCCTCCTGTGCTCTTTGCGGCTACCCTCTGCCGCAGCTTTCCTCAGCGCCAATTTGCGATGTTTGCTGGACGGAATTTCCCGTTCAGAGCGGACCTGTGTGCGCGCGTTGCGGCGACGCGCTCAACGCGCCGGCGGGGCCTTCGTTTTCGCCGCTGTGCAGGGTTTGCCGTCTCGCGCCCCCGCCGTTTACGCAGGCCGTTGCTTATGGCGCGTACCAGGGCCGCATGAAGGAGGCCATTCACGCGCTCAAATACGACCGCCTGCACCCGGCGGCGCGCGGCCTGGGCAAATTGCTGGCCGAGGCTATCGCGAAACTGGCCGGCCAGGCTCCGGCCGAGATGCTGGTGGTTCCCATTCCGCTGCACCGGGCAAAGTATGCGCAGCGCGGCTTCAATCAGGCGCGGTCGCTGGCCCGCGAGGCGCTCGGATTTCTCTCGAAAAGCCATCCCAAGTGGCGGCTCACTCTTGCCGCGAGCACACTGATGCGGCTGCGCGCCACGGAAAGCCAGGCCGGGCTCACGCCCCGCCAGCGCCGGCTGAATGTTCGCGGCGCATTTTCTGTCTCCGATCCGTCCAAGGTTATAATGCAAAACGTTTTGCTGATTGATGACATTTTGACCACGGGCGCCACGGCGCGCGCCGCGGCGCAGGCGCTGCTCAGGGCGGGAGCCGCGTCAGTCTGGGTAGCGACGCTGGCGCGGGCGCAGCGCATGGAGGGATGGAGGCGCAGTTTCGTTTACGGCAACACGGAGGAAAGTGAATCCCTTGCCGGCGCAATGCGGGGAGCGGCGATACACGAAGAAGGTTTGAGTTCGGATTCATCATTGCAAAGACAACCATCTTTTTGACCAGGGGAAAAGAGATGTCGTTGGGAAAAGCCATGATTCATGCGCGCAAGCAGAAAGCGATAGCGAAGGCGGTGGTGCTGGCCGCAGAACACGGGGTCGCCCACGGGACCCCCCACCATGCGCACGCTCACATTTTGCAGATGCCGGTGCTGGTGCTGAACGCCTCCTATGAGCCGATCAATATCTGCGGCGCGCGGCGGGCGCTGGTGCTGGTGCTGAAGGGCATCGCGCGCACCGAGGAGGAGCACGGCCTGACGCTGCACGCGCAGCGCGCGATCATCGCTATGCCCTCGGTCATCCGGCTGCTGGAATACCGCCGCATTCCTCACCAGACGCGCGCCCTCTCGCGCAAGAACATCCTGCTGCGCGACCGCAACACCTGCCAGTACTGCGGCGAGGCGTATCCTCCCGGAGAGCTCACGCTGGACCACGTGGTGCCGCGCTCGCGCGGCGGCAACTCCACCTGGGAAAACCTCGTGGCCTGCTGCCACGACTGCAACCGCCACAAGGGCAACCGCATGCTCAGCGAGATCGACGACATGATCCTGCTGCGCGAGCCGCGCCCGTTCTCGCTGCACACCAGCCGCCAGATCATGCGCATGCTGGGCCGCAGCGACGACCGCTGGCGGAAATATCTGTTCTATTAGGCGGCGGGCGCGCTTTTTTCATTGACTTTTGATGCGGCGCTGCCATATTATCCCCGCGTTGAGCGGTATTGCGCAGAGATGAGTGCGCCCACCCCCCGGGGCGTGTTCTGACCTCGGAATGGGATGCCAAAATGGCAATCCCGCTCTGCACCTGAGTGGCTCTTCCCCACAGAACCAGCCACGCCACGCCTTATCATTCCGGCTATTTTGAGGCATTTTGGTAAGACACATCCAAGCGAATGAGGGAGAGGTCCAATATGACAAAGAGAGGTAAGATTCTGCGCGACACGAGCGCCGGCACTGGCTTGCTCGTGGTCGAAAACCAGCAATATCCGTTCTCGCTGGAGGGCGTTTGGAACTCGCAAACGCCGCCGGCCGTGGGAATGACCGTGGACGTTGATTTCGATGCGGCGGGACAGATCTCCTCGATCCGCGCTGTCACCGACGCACAGCTTGCAAAGGAGAAAACCGATGCGGCCGTTGCTGTCGCCAAAGAAAAAGGGGCTGCGATCGCTTCCGGCGTGGTGGCCAAGGTCGGTTTGCCCAACCTGATCGCACTAGCCCTTCTGCTCATCGGTTGGTTCTTCCTGAGCGCCGTTTCCATCAAGACCCCGTTGGGATCGATGAGCTACACGTTCTGGCAATTGCTGGGATTCGTGAATGCGAAAAACGCGTTCGAGGTGATGATGCAGGCCGGGACAGGAACATTCAGCTCCGGCATTTATGGACTGCTGGGATTCATCGCCATTGTAGCCCCGTTTGTTCGGTATTTCTGGAAGGACAAATGGGCGATCCTGGGTGGTGTTCTTCCCCTCCTGTTTATGTTGTTCGTCGGGCTCATGGCCCACAGCGGTTACAACTCCGCTCTCGGCCTGGGGGCGGGCGTCGACCCGAATAACCCGATGATGAAAGAGATAACCGACCAGATTTCGCAAGCCATCTCCATCGGTTTCGGAGTGTACCTGTCTGCGCTGGCCTGTCTTTACTTTGCCGGTATGGGCGTGAAGAGCTTCATGGCGGCAAGTGCAAGCAGCGGTCCCCAACGGGCGTAGAGATGATTCGTCAACGGTCAGAGATCAGGGATTAAAGCGGAACCAGAGTAGATGTATCCCGCTAGCACGTAAGCCAAGTGGCTTTTCCCTCAACCGGCGTCCCCAAGGACAGGTCGTTGTCCTTGGGGTGGAAGTAAAAGCCACCTTTCACGACTTAACGCAAAGATACGCTTACTCTGGTTCCGCTCTAGTAAATGTTGTTCCATCGGCGCCAGGGGGTACGCGCAGATGAAAATTCAATTGGCAATCATCGTGCCGGCGTTGCAGTTCGGCCTGCTGATGGCGCCTGTTTTCTTGTGCCCCGCGCAGAATCCGTTCACCGCGCTTGAAGATGCGGCCAAGGAAAAGGCGGCAGAAGCGGCCCTCACCAAGGTGCTCAACGACAATCTGCCGCTGAAGCTCGACGCAAAGGACGTGTATCCCACCGTCACCACGCTTCCTGGCGGGCCGTTCAGCCCCAAACCACTGCAACTCACAGCCGACCAGCTCGATCAGCCGCTGCCTCCCGGCGACTACACCATCAACACTCTCGATTTCTGCTCGGAATACTCGGTGCACCAGCCGGGAGCCGGCGTGGCGTACGTGCTCGGGCCCTACGAGGGCAAGGCCGCCGGGGCCATCGGCGCGCTCATTTGGCGTGGCACCGAGCAGTACGGCATAGCGCCCCAGTCGCTGCAGGCCGTTTCCTGGGCCATTCAATCGGGCCTCACCTACAACCAGATGCCCAAAAGCTACCAGGCGATCGTCGACCAGGTGATTCCCGACTTGAAGAACCAGATCACCGGCGACTTTGTCGCCAACCTCGAAAGCACCTACAACGATTTGGCCAAGACCGCGAAGCTTCCTCCGCTCGACACGATACTTGCCAAGCTGGGTGCGCCGGGCCGGCTGGCGCTCGATGCCGAACGCCAGCGGCAGATTCTCACGTCGCAGAACACCAGCGACGAACTCAAGCAGCAGACGCTTTTTCAGGGCCAGGAGAGCGGCGTCTACACGCCGGTGAAAGCCGAAACCGGTCCGTGGACCGAGCGCATCAAGGGCCAGGTCTACATGAAGCTGCTCATCGCCGGCGGCAACATGGCGTCGAACAACGTGATGCAGATCCGCGTCATGCCGCCGCCGGCAACGACTGCTGAAAATTCGCCGCGCGGCCCGCACCTCGTCCGCGCGAAATATGATCCGGGCCAGGCCGCGGCCGCCGAAAGCGACGGCTTCGTCGCCAGCATCACGAATATCATGGAAGGCCTCCTCGGCTACGCACAGGGCCAAGGCGCGCAGGCGCTGGGCCAGGTGGCAGCCCTCGTTAAAGCGGTGCTGGGGGCGACGCCCGCGCCCCCGGCGCAGGCCACGTTGGGCAATCCTTGCGGGCTCAGCCAGGATGTCATTTCCAAGTACGAGAATCAGGCCGCAGAGGGAATCTGCGCGTGCATGCCTTCGCGATGGAATTTCTGCTCCAACGCGCCTACAACGCCAACGCAGCTGTGGACAGCCCAGAAGAACTCTGGCAAAGCGCTCGGCCTGTCGCTGCCTGAAGCACAAATCTATACCGATTACTGCATCGGCAACAAAGTCGACGGGATCATGTTTGTACCCCAGCCCTGCCCGGACGGCAGCATGATGCGCGCCCTCCAGTTCGTCAAGAGGACGTGCGCAGACATCACGGACACGAGCTGCCAGTCTGCAAATAAAATCCACACGACCTGCGGCGACAGAACCCTGGGCGAGTGGAATCTGGATGAATGCCCAGGCGAGAAGTACTTAATTCCCGACACCTGTACTGCCCCAAATGGCGACTGTATCCCAAATGGCCCACACGTGATAAGCGACGAGCCCACCGCTAACGCACCCCTGCCCTCTGGATGGCCTTATCTCCTCCAGTTCTACGACGTTCTAATGTGCGGTACGCAGGTGATGGACGCTTTCCAGTGGACTCGTACTGGCTTGCCAAAGTCCCAGGCTCAGTTTTGCACCGTGCCGTGCCCTGCGGGTCAGAGCAGCTGTGCAGAAGTTAAGGAGACGATGGCGGGAAAATACAGCGACCTGAACCGGGTCAACTTGGATCCGACTATGGGGGGAAACCCGCCGGATTTTGCAAAAGCCGTCTGCAAACTCGAGAACGCAAGCAACTTCGTCGATGATCCCTTACTGAAAGCCGTTCAGACCTACGAGGGATGTGGTCATACGCCGTGACTGCCCCTTTGAGGCTCGGTGCCGTCCAAGGCTTCTGCGTATACCTGCATCAGTTGCTCGGCCCGACTCCACGAAATATTCAATTGAACGGTTGCGAGGTTTATGGTGGCGAATCCTATGGCTGCGGCACTATCCTCATCCGCGGTACGGAACTGATTTGGAAGGTTGGCCAGACGGCCAAAACGATGGAAATCGACCTGATCTCCGGCTCGGTTGCGATTACGCCGGCTGGCAGTACGACCGCCGGCCCGACCATCAACGCGCCGATGCAGATCGAGGTCACGCCGCAGGGTGTGCAGACCCTGCCGCTGACGCAGGACCAGTACAACGCGATCAAAGCGCAGTATTTCCCGGCCGTGCACACGTCGTAGAGCGGGTTTCCATAGCAAAACCAGCGATGCTGTAGCCCGAAACCACGGCACTTAAGTCGCCGCGATCCCAATGAGTGGCGACCTTACGCAAAACTGAACAGAACACGCCATCTCTGGTTTTGCCGTAGTAAATGTTGTTCCATCGGCGCCAGGAGGTACACGCAGATGAAAATTCAATTGGCAGTCGGCCTGTTGGCATTGGAGTTCGGTCTGATGACGGCGTCCGCTTCCCTGTGCTCGGCGCAGAACCCGCTGACTGCAGTCTTGGAGAGCCCGCTGCAACCGCAGACACCGCCCGCGGTTGCGCAGGCGCTTCCCGCTCCAGCCGCGCCCGGCCTGGCGGGCAAGGTGACGAAAATCAGCGGCAAGGTGACCGTAGCCCGCGGCGGAGCAACGGGGCCGCTGAAAGTCGGCGACCCAATTTACAAGGGCGACCAGATTTTCACCGATTGCAGCAGCAGCGCCTTTGTGCTCTTCACGGACAACACGATTCAGTTGAAGCTTGCCCAAGCCACAGAAGTAACCATTGACGAATACGTCTACAATCCAAACTCAAATTGGCACAACAAAATCAGATTCAGCCTTCAGAAGGGTTCATTTGAGTACATCAACGGGGTGATCGGAAAACCGGAAGAGCAAGACGTCCAGATCGACACGCCGCTTGGCGCCATCGTGGACCGCGGGACGTATTTCATCTGCGAATATGACGGCACGGCGAAGACCCTTCAGATTTACGTTAGCATCGGCGAGGTGGACTTTACTCCGGCCGGAGGAGCGGCGCGGCCGACGGGGTCGGGTCAAGGTCCAGTGTGGGTCAAGATTGCCCCACCCCCGGCCCCGGGGATGTTTGGGACGTGGGTGCTGCCGCTGACGCAGCCCCAGTACAGCGCGATCGAGGCGCAGCTGTTTTCGGCGCAGCCAGCGCCCACCTCGGCGTGCGCGCTCTGCCCCAAAGCGGCGAATGCCAAAGCTCTGCCGCTAAATATTATTTTTACGAGCTTCACGACTGCAATCACCAGTGAGGACCTGTGTAACGTATACCAGGGGCTCTACATCGCCGGCCTCGATAGCAGCGGCAAGGCGACCCCGGACAGCTTCGCTGCCCGAATGGATGCGCTCGTGGACAAGGAAGCAGTTGTCGACTTCTATGTACTGGACGGAGACGAAAAAGATAGCAAATATGGCGATTTCACAAAATTTCAGTCATTAAGCACGCGCGCCTACGCTAACGCGACAAATACCGAAGCGAATCTGAAGAAGGGCCAGACGCCCGATGCATCGACGTCCATCCAGTCGCCTAACGATAATAAATTTATCATGGCCATTTTGAGTCCGAAGGGAAGATATGAAGTTGTCGCATCGGTGCAGGCGCTGATGTGGGGTTACTATAACTCCTCCAGCCCATTAGATCTTTTGAAAGCACCGAGAAAAGACCTAAGTCCGTTAGAATATTCGATTCAAATGGCGATGGCCTACGAATTAGGCACCAATATATTTAACATGGCCGAGGATAGCAAATCGTGTGAGCAACTGGTAGAGCCAGATACGAACCGATTCGTTTGCGCCGAATTCCCCCGATTTCCCGAGAACTGCGACTCGGAAACCGGATCGGCGTTTTACGGGAACGTAAATCCTCCGCCAGGTACCGTTGCGTTGTACAAGCTTCCTCAGCACTGGGTCGTTGATCTCGGCAATCCCCAGACGATCAACAAGCCGATCAACAACCCGACAATGCTCCCGAAGGATGTCGAGCCGCAAGGCTCAACAGGCTCATTCGATAACGTCTCCGGCCAAGAGGTGAAGGTGTCTTTACCCTATATCGGTAACACTGTCGCTCCCCCGCCCGCCGGGAAGTGCATAGCGCTCCCGACCCCGCAAGGAAAAACGTCCGGCTGCCAGGATAGAGCCTACATACCCACGCGGTGTCCGGCGGTTCCGCAATAGAAGCTCAATCTCGTGGCGTTGGCGATTTGTTGGCGGGACAAAATCTGAAGGAGGGTCAACGCATGACGGGCTGGCACGTGAGTGTTTACCGGCAGCAGGATGGGGGCAAGTCTCCGGCGACGTGGGAGTCAGCCGAAGGCGCGTGTCTTGCCGTCTGGCAGACGGATTGGGACGGATTGAAGTGGCTCGACGACCTCGTGAAGGCGGGCAAAGCCATCAACCTGGATGGCAACGGTTACCCCTGCCGATACACGGCAATGTCTGAGCACCTGGCCTCGCGGATCATCCCTTATCCGCCAAGTGCACGGGAACATTGGCTGCTGGACGCCGGCGACTACGTGACGGACAAGTGGGCGGGGAAAACCGTCACCTACCCCGATGTCGCCGCTCAATGCCGCCCCGAGGAATGGCTGATTGTTGTGGCCTGGGACGAGAGCTAAGGCCAAACCACTGATACTGTTTCCTTCGGCGTTGTCTCCATGCCGGCATTTTGCGTGGCCCGCAACAAAATTTGCCCTTTGGCGCGAAGGCCGCGCGTGCCGCAACCCGTTGAACGTCCGTCACTTTCTGCCATAGCTTGCCGTTCCGCAACACATTTCGTTGTCCTGCTTTGAGACTGTTTCGCGGCGTCGCCCATCTAACAATCAGGCGGAGCGACTCGCCACGGAAGGTGCGCTTGAGCCGCCTCGGAAGGAGCATCGGCTATGCAGATTTACAAACTTCAACTCGCCGTTTTGATGGCGGCCGGAGCCTTGCTCGCGGCCTCCTCGGCGCTCGCAGCGGATCAGAATCAGGCAGGGCAAGGAAGCGCAGTGGTTACGATCCTGTCCGGCAACGAGATTCCCGGCGGCATTCCCCAGGAGTCACTGCACGCGAAGGTGGACGGTAAGGATTCAAGCATCACCGGCTGGACGCAGCTACGCAGCCCCCAAAGCAAAGTGGAAATGGTCGTGCTGATCGACGACGGCGCGCGCAGCAGCCTGGGAAACCAGATGAGCGACATCGCGAAGTTTATCCAGGGACTGCCGCCGGATGCGAGTGTCGCCGTGGCTTACATGCAGAATGGCCGCGCCGCATTTGCAGGTCCGCTGACCACTGACCACCCCGCCGTGACGAAAGAGTTGCATCTGCCCATGGCGGGCATGCCCGGCGTGAGCGCCAGCCCTTACTTCTGCCTCTCCGATCTGGCCAAGAATTGGCCGTCGAAGGACGCACATGCGCGGCGCGAAGTGGCGATGGTGACGGACGGCGTGGATTACTACGAGATGCGCTACGATCCCGAGGATCCCTATGTGCAGGCCGCGATAAACGACGCTGTGCGCGCGCGACTGATCGTCTACTCGATCTACTGGCGTAACGCGGGCCGGTTTGACAACACAAATTATGCAGCCAATGACGGCCAGAACCTGCTGGCGATCCTCACCCAGGCGACCGGCGGCAACAGTTACTGGATGGGGAACGGCAATCCGGTGAGCCTCGAACCCTACTTTGCCGATATCAGCCGGCGCCTCGACAACCAGTACGAGCTGGACTTTATGGCTCCTATGGGTAGCAAGCCGCAAATGGAGACGTTGAAACTGAAGGTGAGTGCGAACGTGAAGATCGACGCGCCGCAGCAGGTGTACGTGCATCCCGGCGCGGAATAAGTGCGGGAAATGGAGCCGGAAACGGGCAGGGAACAGTCATGCTGCCGCTGACACGCTGAAGAAGATCTGGCTGCCGGCTATAGCAAAACCAGAGATGCTGTAACCCGAAGCCGCTGCACTTAAGTCGCCGCGACCCCAAGGAGCGGCGACCTTCAAAAAAAACTGAATAGGGCAAACCTTCTCTGGTTTTGCCGTAGGGCCGGCTCCTGAGCCCGCTTTGAAGGATGCAACCTCGAATCCGGGCACCCAAGATGCATCAATGAGAATCAAAGTAGGTGAACGCACGGTTTAAGGAACGCCGGGTGCATCTCCACAGACCGCATTCGGCGCACGACTACGCTGTACTTCCCCGGCCTACGCACAAAAAGAGCGCAGAAAAAGCTTGAGGAGACCGCTGTTGTCCGCGATCGACACCACATTGCCCGCTCCACCTGCCGGTCCCGCTGTTGCGGGCGGACGCGGCGGATCGGGCGCTGGAACACCGCCGGCGCAGATGGAAAATCCCGACCTGGCAGTGCAGGTGCAGTGGAAGCCACGGGCGAACCCATGGCTCATCGCGATGACGGTGGCGTTGGCGGCGTTTATGGAGGTGCTGGACACCTCGATCGCTAACGTAGCCTTACCACATATTGGCGGTAGTCTGGGCGCCAGCACCGATGAGGCCACGTGGGTCCTCACCAGCTACCTGGTCTCGAATGCCATCGTGTTGCCGCTCGGCGGTTGGGCCAGCTCCGTCATGGGCCGCCGCAATTTCTTCGTCCTTTGCATCACCGGCTTCACCATCGCCAGTTTTCTGTGCGGCGCCGCTCCCTCGCTGCCCATCCTTCTGCTCTGCCGCGTGTTGCAGGGCGCGTTTGGCGGCGGCTTGCAGCCTATGGCGCAGGCCATCATGGCCGACTCCTTCCCCCCCCACAAGCGCGGCCAGGCCTTTGCCCTCTACGGCCTCGTCGCCGTGCTCGCTCCTTCCATCGGCCCCACGCTGGGCGGCTGGATCACCGACAACTTCTCCTGGCGCTGGATCTTCTTCATCAATATTCCCGTCGGCATTGTCGCCCTCCTTCTGGTAACGCGGCTCGTCGAAGATCCGCCGTGGATCAAGGCCGACCCTTCACGCCTGCGCAACATGGACTACATGGGCCTCTCCTTCCTCGCACTCGCTATGGGCGGTCTGCAAATCATGCTCGACAAAGGCGAAGAGAACGACTGGTTCTCCTCGTCCTTTATCTGCTTCTTCTGTTTTCTCTTCATCTTTGGCATCATCGGCCTCTTCGTGTGGGAGTGGCGCCAGAAGGATCCGCTCATCAACCTGCGCCTCTTCCGCTACAAGAACTTCGCCATCTGTTGCTTCCTCATGTTGATGATGGGCGGCGTGCTGAACGCCAATACCGTGCTGCAACCACAATTCACGCAGCAACTGCTGGGCTACAACGCAACCACTGCGGGCCTTGCCCTCACCGCCGGCGGGGTCACGCTGGTATTCATGATGCCGCTGGCCGGCATTCTCACTGGAAAGATTGCCGCGCGCTGGCTCGCGGCCGTCGGCTTCACCATGATGGTGTTCACCTTCCGCTACGCGGCCGCCGTCACCAACCTGCAGATGAGCTTTGCCGAGGCCTCGTGGCTGCGCGTGGTGCAAATGTTGCCGTTGCCGTTTTGCTTCATCTCCATCACCACATCCGCCTACGTGGGCATGCCGCAGCGGGAGTCCAATCAGGTGGCGGGGCTGATCAACCTCGTCCGCAACATCGGCGGCAGCATCCTGATCGCCATCACCAACGCCCAGGTGACCACGCGCGCCATGT